>Ga0208115_1000019_pt1 | contig 76250 bp, 78 predicted proteins | sample LakWasMeta4_LOW4_2_FD_183856 | JGI IMG/M metagenome (GOLD analysis project Ga0208115, IMG submission 183856) | Freshwater sediment methanotrophic microbial communities from Lake Washington under simulated oxygen tension - Sediment Metagenome... | ecosystem: Environmental > Aquatic > Freshwater >...
GCGAAAGGTGATACGGGAGCAACGGGAGCAACTGGAGCGAAAGGTGATACAGGAGCAACAGGAGCAACTGGAGCGAAAGGTGATACGGGAGCAACAGGAGCACCGGGTGAAGCTGGAGCTAAAGGCGATAAAGGCGATACAGGAGCTACTGGTGCACCAGGAACTGGTTGTCCAACAGGATATGACTGGAGTTTTCTAGGAAATGGTAACAGTGTACACGCTGAATGTTGGGATCCAACTTCTCCGTCATTTCAAGGTGATAACCCAAACAATTAATTAAACCAACGTCTAATTAAAATTATTTAAAATCATTCAATAAAAAAAAGCCCGGGTCTGAGACCCGGGCTTTTTTTTGTCTATTCTTTAGACAGTATAATGTTTTTTTTTAGTCAATTCTCAAGTATCAATTAAAGTTTAAACCACTTAGTAGCTTTTCTTCTTGGCCTACCGTTTGCTTTGAATACTAGGCAAAGGTGTAAAAATGAATAAATTTAATGTTTTGATTGTTTTGTGTATGTTTTTGTCGAATTCACTCAAGGCGCAAGATGGCCTCAAGTTGAAATCGAAGGTTAATTTGCATCATCAATCAAGTCTTCCCATCGAAGACATCCAACAAGAGGAATTAGGACCTTCGATAGAAAATTATACTTATGATTCTCTTAGTAAAATTCGCAACGACAAAGAAGTCGTCATTTCGTCATTCAGCAAATCTGAAAAAACAAGAATTTTAAATAAGTTTTCAAGCAAAGAAGCAGTCGTCAAAATTCAAAAGATTTTTATTGATAATCTTTACTCTTTTTTAAATGTGGATGATGCTCATTGCGAGACAAAATACATTTCAAACTTATTTCGAGATTTGAACAGGCTGAATGGTAATCTTTCAGAAGAAGAGATGTTAGATATCTTTAAGATGTTGAGAGTTAATAATTCAATTGATGATGTTTATTATGAGATATTGGAAAGCCTGAGTCGAGATTTTTATAGCCATGAAAATGTGGTTTTAAAGACAGCTGCAGTCAAAGGTCCTTTTACAAATTATGAAAAGAAAGCTAAAGACTATGATTTAGAACAATTGTTTTCTAATTTTAAAACATTTCCTGACGAGAGTTCAAGCTGTTCATACTCAGAATTCATTCGCCTGAGAGAGAATATTGGTGGTTTAAAGGATAAGGTTACTTCAAAGAATAAGGAATTAAAAAAACTTGCATATTTGGCCCTTAATAAGAAAATAATCTCTCTTGAAACCTATAATGAATTAAAGTTTTTAGCCGATAGTAGCACGCTCAATAGACGAAATGTTTGGTTGAATAATTATTTCAGAATAACGTTTCTTGCTAAAAATAAAATGATTCCTTTTAAAAGGAATTATAAAGTCATCAATCTGGAAGATGAAAGCAAGTTTTCATCAGAAAGAATTAAACGTTTTTCATCAATCACTAGAAGAAAAATATTGTTTAAGAAGTATGACGAAAGCCAGATCATCTTGTTAACACAAATTATGAAAAAGGCATCACAACGCATGGGGGTCGATCCAGACACTAAAACCAGTGTGCCATATCTTATTCACCAATTTTATATCGAAAAGGAATCAGGTCAGACGCAAAATCTCGTTGAGAAAATTGAGCTAGATACTCAGGATCAATTTAACCTGGCAAGAAAGTTACTCCGAAAAGATATGGTTGCTCTCCAGATGATGGAGAGCTTTCAAAACGTAGATATCACCTATACGGACCTGGTTATGGCCTCTCTGGAAACGGGATATATATCTTTAGACGATATTGAATATGTTGTTAAGTACGATGATCTTTGGAATCCAGAGACATCCAAAACAGATAGAATGATTAATATGACTTTTAGAATTGCGGGTTATGGGACATTTTTCTTGCCTCCTCCATGGAACGTTACCGCGGCGCTGGCCTTAAGTGTAATTGAAGGAATTGTAGATAGTAAAAATATTAATGGAGCCTCAAATGACAACCCTAACTCGATTATTGAATAAAAGTGTCCTAGGATTTATTGTCTATTCAAGTCTTGCGGCAGCAGAAACACCTGTTTGTTCAAAGGATTTTGAAATTTTAATAAGAGATAAAAAAGAATCCTATAACTTAGTTAAAACAAAACTAGACGATCTATATTGTGAAAATAAATTTGAAGGAAAGTTCTTTAAAGTCGTTAAAGGGACTTCGAATGATGCGATTGAGTTTGGCAATGAAGATGCTCAGTTGGTTAAAAAAGCCGCAAACGTCTATTATCATCTTACTATCGCTAGAGACTATTGGGTCAAAGACGTAAAGTCAGACTATGTGAAAACAATCCCTCAAATTATCGTTCGTCTGGATATAACAAATGCTTTTTCAGATGTGAGGCATTTTAAAAATGAAGAGCTAGAGAAGAATTACAACAATGCATGGACAATACCAGGTGGGAAAGAGCCATCTTTTTTGAAAAACCCGAAAGAATGGGGGAAAGAAATTTGGTTCAGTCCAATGAAACAGATTAAAACTAGAGATTTGCTAACATCTGAAGGAAATAACCCTATACATGAAAGCTTGCTTCTGATTAGAGATCCAATTACACAGTTTAATCAAAACTCTCTAATTTACACAGGACTTAGTCTGTTAGTTGCTCCGGCAATAAATCAGAGTCTTTTACTGGAAACAGCAGTTACTAATCTAGGTGTCCTGGCCATTTTGTATGGATCAATTGAAGTGACTAAGCACATGGATAAGTTTTTTGTTGAAAAGTATTATTATATTGATACGGCCATGGTCCCAGAAATTATTTATCACGAATATGCTCACATCGCGATGTCTGATCACTTAAAAACGGTTCACTCAGTTCCAGTGATTGAAGGAATGGCAGATTATTTTGCTTCAATTATCGCCAAGAGAGAGAAGATGTATGAAAAGATGGATGACTTTTCAACAAACAGATTTAAAGACGTTAACAACAACTCTCTTTATTCTCCTTATCTTGAGGGTGCATGGAATGCCACTTCAGATTTTACACTGAGTTTATTATGGAAGGGGAAAAAAGAATTTAGTATAATCAATGCGAAGAGGATTAAAAAAGGACAATCTCCTATTGCTGATTATGATCAGCTCGTTTTTAAGGCCCATTTTGAATTGGATGAAACGTCAGATATTTCAAATGGATTAACGAAGGCGCTGGTTAATTCATGCAAGGACAACTGTCAATCGGTGAGAGCAGGTGTAAATACCTTACAGTATGTTTTTGAAAGAAAAGGCTTAAATTAAGAAACAAATTAATCATTGAAGCTGACAAATTGGTCATAAACATCCTTAGATAAAATGAGAGGTGTTTATGACTTATTAGACTCTGTATTGACCGGCGTTTGAGTTAGTCTACTTTGAATTTAGTCCAAAATCGTTCAATGTCTTTGTTTATTTCTTGCTCACAGTTTAAACTGCATAGTTGAACAAGATAGATTTCATATAGGGGATTGTTCTTTTTCAGGGCCATTATTCGTAGCAGTTGGCGATGTTTGATGAGGACTTCATCTTCTTTTTGATCGATCAGGATTCCTTTATGCTCAGATCTGTTTTGATAAATAACAAATATTGCTTTTTTGTTTTCAGAAGAAGAATCGTTTAATTTTGTCGCAAAATGCGTTGCCACTTTAAAAGTGGAAGAAGTCGAGAGGTATCCTAATTCATTAAATTCTTCACCCATCGCAAAGCTTGTATTATGTCGGTATTTTAAATTAACACCTCTAAACAAGACCAGATCCTTGGGAAGTGCCGGGATTTTTTTATAAATTCGATCGATATTTTCCACCATTAGCTCTGCCTGCTCGGGACTTAGTCCATTCCAGTCATAAGGAGCGGGAAAATATCTTAAATAGCTATTGATCTCTTTATAGAAGGTGTCTTCTTTGCTGATATAAGTTTCCAAATCCGCAATTTGGTCCTCGCTGGATCCAAAATAAGTTTCATTTGGGTAGCCCAGCTTTTGTGAAAGTTCAGTAAAATGATAAGTTTTATACTCCAGGGCATAAAGATTAAAGCTCAGCACTGCCGAGACAAATATTGGAAGGGTTCTTAATTTCATGGCGGGAGCTTAGCATGAAAAATAAAGCGGATGCGAGTACCTAATTCATTTTTACACGGTTAGACATGATACTTTGTCATCTTCCTCTTTTTCAAGTACTTCTCATTATAAAGACATGATTATTTACCCTCAGGAGCATTTATGAAAAAACTGATCTTATTGGCCTTGACCGTTTCTGCTAGCTTTTCGGCAAACGCAGGTGTTGATTTCTTATCAAAAAGTGGATTGGGAGATGAGGCGCAATATGCTATCAGCGGCCACATGAATAAACATTGTCCACACACTCGTGCGACTGAAGTTTCAACTAAAACATACGTCGACGTTATTGATCAAGGGGTGAGTGATTATTATCATACAACCGTGGTCAATGCTTTGAATAAAATTGATCAAGGTCAATTTGATGAATATCTTGTGGTCTTTGAAATTATTTATAAGTCAGGGCCGAATCCAAACTCGATTGAGTTCATCAATGTTCGCTCGATTCCAGAAGGATTTTGTAAATAATCATTTTAGATGAATGGCCTGGTATATTTCTCCAGGCCATTTATTTTTTCATAGCTTTAATAACTTCAAATGCTTCTTTAAAATTCCCACGGTAATAGCCGCGATTTTCTAAATAGGTAGTAAAATTGCCTAAGTCAAATGAGTCTTTTTCTTTTAATATTTTCCTGGCAAAAATTCCAGTCAGAATGAAAACACAAGTCAGAGCACCTAATTGATTGGCATTTAATTTTCTTGGAAATCCGCTTCCATCAGGCATTTCATGTTGCTCCAGTAGAATGCGATCAATGTCTGGTGGTATTTCTTTAAAACTGGTGAGAATCTCAGTCGCCTTGATGGGATGTTCAAAAAAGGTCTTCACTTCTGCAGGTGTGAAGTTTGATTTTTTTTCAGCGAATTCCTGACTGTCACATATTTCCATCAGAGGAATCGAATCAAGCGCGATATCCTGTAAGAAAGAAGACAGGGTGAGTTTGTACATCGTGGCCTCTGAAGACCATTGAAGTTTTTTAACAACCATCGAAGCCAGCATGGAGTGCAGGGTATAGAGCCTCGAAGGGTATTCTCCCAGCATATTCATCTCTTGCCAAAAATGTGAAACTTGCGAGGATTTCATTAGGTAGGACACTGATTGCATGATGATTTTTTTGGATGCCTCTGCTAGCTCGGGAGTGATTCCGGTGAATTTTATCAATTCTAATAATTGAGAATGACTAATGCTCATTTTGTCTTCAAGTGAAAGATTCCTGCGTTCCATAATTTTTTGAACCGTATCCAGGATAATCTCATTAATTGAAGGAATTTGATCACCCTTTTTTATATAAAGTTCTTTGATTAACTTTTGAGTGTATTTTTCTTGGTCCTTTATACTGAATTGTTCTGACTGATTAATACACTTAATATACTTATTGTCCGACATGCGGATGTAGATGTCTGCCGGCAATTTTTCCATCAAGGCGAGCACATGTAGGGTCACAGGAATATATTCTTCTGGGCAAGCGTTTGATTTTTCCTGAGCGCTTTTTTCTACGAGATGAAACAAACGATCTACGCCTATGCCGATATCTGGTTTCTGGATATTGGAGAAGACATGATCGGCCGGATACTCACTCGGTAGGTCTCTGGGAATAACGGTAGAACAAAGAACAAATTTAATTTTTGATTTTTGGTTGATTAAATATTTTAAAACTTCGGGGCCCATCCCATCTGCCATATTGTGGTCGCAAATACAGAGATCGATATCTTGCTGATCACCTATCATTTTGATTGCTTCATTACCGCTTGAGGCCAGGATGCTCTGAGTTCCAACCGGGAAAATATCTTGAACTAGGAATTCGATTATCTCACAAATGTCTTTTTCATCATCGACAATTAAAATTTTCATTTATTTCCAGGTTCGTTTGGTAATGGGATACGTTAGGACCTATCGACTTGATACTAAATTAACTTAATAAACAAAAAAAAATATTTAGGTTAATCAATTATTATTTATAATTGTAGCAAATTACTTTGATCAAAGTTGCCCAATTCAATAGGACCTTAATAAAATGTGTATTGGTTCTATTTAAGTTGTTCGTGTTACAAATTCTAAGTGCTGTCTTCAACTAAGGAAGAATAATGCCACTAAAAATATTCTCTCTGCTGGCCATCCTTTTTATCACTAATTCAAGCTGGGCCGCCTCCAGTAAGAGTATTAGATGGAAAATTCTTAATTTTTCCTGGGAGGAGGAACATGAATTGGGTTATCAGCGCTTTGTGCATGCGCTGGGGATCGGGCGGAAAAATGGTTTTTGTCGCACGACCGATCAATGTCTGCGCAGCCCGGTGGCCAATCCTTTTTATTATAAAATGAATCCCTTCGATTTAAAAAATATTTTTGCCGATTGTGCAGATCTACCTTTCATTTTACGGGCCTATTATAGCTGGATGAATGATCTTCCTTTTGCTTACCCAACTGATTTAGTTGAAGCTAAAAGTTTTAGTCGAAAATTAAAGGATATTCGTTACAGCAAATATGGCAACATTGTCACCGCCAAAAGTTATGTCAGAAATGGGGAGAATATTAATCGTATTTTTCAAAACATATCGGACACTATTTCGACGGCATCCTTTCGAACCAATGCCTCCCAATATGATTCTGGAAATTTATTTCGTGATACCTATCCGGTGGACATCGACCGCCAGGCAATTGTTCCGGGAACTGTTCTGTATGATCCAAACGGGCATGTGGCGGTGGTTTACGATATTACTCCCAGTGGCAAAGTTTTGTTGATAGATGCTCATCCTGATAATTCCTTGAGTGCCATTACTTATGGCGAGAAGTTTTCTCGTACCGGAGTTAAAATAGGTGGAGGATTTTCAAATTTCCGCCCTTTTAGAATAGACAGAAGTCGAAGCAGGCCTTTGGTTTTTCCCAAGAGCAATGCCGAGCTTTCAGCCTATTCCTTAATTCAATTTCAAAAAGAACCATTTATTTACAAAGGCCAGGTCTATACCTTCCATGAATACGTAAGAAGACGACTTGCCGATGGTGACATTATTTATAATCCTATTACAGAGTTCAGTGATTTGATGGATGAACTTTGTATGGATACGAAATATCGCGAAGAAGCAGTTAATATTTCACTGAAGGCCAATCTTCAAAATCAAACTCATCCTCGCTATTTACCAGAAAACATTTATGGAACAGATGGGGATTGGGAAACTTACGCTACACCGGCAAGGGATGCGAGATTGAAGGCCTCGGTCAGAGAGATAAAAGCATTATTAACTAAAGTTATTTCTGCTCCCTTAAATAATATCATCATCAACTATTCGGGGGTGGATTTGGTGAAAGATCTAAGAGATATTTACTTGAAAAAATCTAAGGCCTGCACTCTTGGTCCGCTCCAAAATTCGTTAATTGATCTGGATAAAGTTTTAATTAATTTATTCGCTCTTTCTTTTGATCCCTATCACTGCGCCGAGCTTCGATGGGGTCTCCATCCTAAGGGCAGTTGTGCGGCCAATGCTGACAAGATGAATTGGTACCGGGCGGAGCAAGGTCTGCGAAACAGGATTGATCGAGACAACACGATAAAGACTAATTATGATGTATGGACTCTTCCAGATGCACCTGTTTCTCAGGTCCCCAAACCGGATTTAAGTTTTGACAAACTTTTAGAAGTAGAGCGCTAAGATTATCTGAACTTCTTGATTTTATATATTGTGCCCTCAACTAGGGGGTCTGTTTTTACGAATCTCTAAATAATATTTAAGGAAACAAATAAATTGTCGATAAAGTTACAATGATATCTATTGTAGCCGGAAAATCTATGTGGAAGTGCTGATTGTCGATGATGAAGTAGAAGTAGCGGAAATGACCGAATTTCTGGTGAGGGATTATTTTCCCAGTGATACTTTGATCACAATCGCACAGTGTGGAAATGTTGCCATTAAAATCTTAAAGGATCGGCCGGATATTGATCTGTGTATTTGCGATCATCATATGCCCAATGGCCTCGGATCCGATGTTCTAAAGCATATTATGGCCGAAAAATTAAAAACCAAATTTGTATTGTGCTCCACCATTGCTCCCAGCGATCGGCCGCTGGAATATAGTGGAGTAGGAATTTTCTATAATATTTTAAAGCCAGATGTCGGGAGCGGGATAGAAAACTTATTTAATCTATTAGAAAAAAAATTACATGACAAAAAAATAGTGCCATTGGAATATTCCCCCATCTCTGTTCATCTACTTGCTCTTATGGAGAAGACCCCGGTTGATGTCTATATCCGGATGTCAGACAATAAATTTATTAAATGTATCAATCAGTCTGAAGCTTTCAGTGCTGCTGATAAAGAAAAATTTCTTGGCAAAATGATTCAAGAGCTCTTTGTAAAAAAAGGGCACCAGCAGGCATTAGTTAATGATGCCATAATGACTACGACTCAAAAAATTTTGGAACGCCGTAATATGCCACTGGCAGATAAAATGAGTACGGCCCATGCTCAGTTAATGGGGGCGATTAAAAACACAGGAATGACGCCAGAATTAGCAGAAGCCTCTAAGAAAATGATTCAGCATTCGGTTGAGCTCATAATGAATTCACCTATGATTAATGATTTTTGGTTAGGCATGAATCTGATGGGGGAGTTTCCATCAAAGCTTTATACTTTGCACTCCATGCTTGCTTGTGGTGTGCTGAAGAAATTGAATATGGATTCTGAAAAGATCATGTTCAAGCTTATTCTTTCGGCCTACCTGCAGGATATAACCCTCGATTCGATTCCGTTGATGGAAATTTGTGATTATAAGGAATTTCTGGCCAAAAAAGATCGTTTTAGTGAAGTTGAAATAAAAAAATTTCATGATCATCCGATTAAGGCGGCCGAGATTGTTTCATATTTTAAAGATATGCCTCCCGATATTCTTCGTATTATTTTAGAGCAGCATGAAATGCCTGATGGTAGCGGATTTCCTCGAAAATTAAAGGCCAATCAATTAGAACCTATTACTTGTGTTTTTATCATTACTGGCATTTTCGCTCGGCATGTTTTATCAGAAGGAGAAGGTTTTGAGATGAAATCTTTTGTCTCTCATCTTGAGCAGGCAGGGTATTCGACTGGCAATTTTAAAGAAGCATTAGCGGCGATCAAGGCCATGCAAAACAGCATCGTTTTTTAGCGTGCATCCACAGGCAGGCGAACGATAAAACTGGTGCCTTCTTCAGCGCTGCTTTCAATTCTAACCGACCCACCGTGAGCTTCAGTTAGTCCCCTTACTAAAGTGAGACCTATTCCCCAGCCTTTTTGTCCGCTGTTGGCAGCTAAATTAGTTCGGTGGTAATGATTAAAAAGAGAACTTTGATCTTCAGCAGGTATTGGAGTGCCTTTATTATGAACTGAGATTTCAATCCAATTATCCTGAAGTGTAACTGCGATCAGTACCGCTGTTTCAGCAGAGCCGTACTTGATTGCGTTGCTGGCAAGATTTTCAATGATGCGATGAATGGCCATTTCATCCCAGTATCCATTAACTTCGTCTGGTGTCTTATGAATTTGAAATCTTTTGCCGTAGAGTTCCTCTAGATTTTTTACGACATAGTCGAGAATCAAATTGAGCCGACAATTATGTTTTGAAATTGGAATCCCTTCGCTCGCCTTAATGCGATTGGCATCAAGTAGATCGCGAATCATGCGATCGGCGCGATCAATATGTACAACAATTCGTTCGGCCATTGTGCTGATCGCTTCAATATTTTCACTTTTTCGTCTGATTAGTTGGGTGCAAATTTTGGCAATACTTAGAGGGGTACGCAGGTCATGCGAAAGTGCAGAGACAAACTTTTCACGCAGGTCTCGTTCCAGCTGAAGCTCGCGAAGACTGATCTCTAGTTTTTTTCGCACTAGCACTCGATCCGTTACTTCTCTAGGGGTGGCCATGATCCGGTAGGGTTCATCTCCTCCATAATGAATACGAGAAAAAGTTGTATCAAAATAGCGCTCTTCGAGCTGTTCATTATTTGGATTGTAAATGCGGGCCAGTCCTTCTTGGCTAAAATAAGACTCACCTGTTTCATAGACTTTTTTGAGTATCGCTGGAAAGGGAGAGTTTTGAAGTTCCGGTAAGGCCTCTAGCAGTGTTTTTCCGAGAAGCTCGCGCTTTGGATAAAGATCTTTGTATTTTTGATTAAGCTTTTCGAAAACAAATTCCGGTCCAAGGTAAAGGACTAGAGGTGAGGCAGAGCCAAAAAAAATGGCGTCAAACTTTTGCTGCTCAGTCGTGAAGAGTTGTTCTTTTTTGTGGCCTGCAATTGATGGAACTAAGCTTTGGTTCTGCTGCATAAATCTCTTTCTGAGGTTCTTTTATATTACAGTCGCAGTCGGCCATTATGTCAAATACTCAGTTCCGCATTTTATCGGCAATTTGTTTAGTAAATAAATTGCCAGTTAGAGATTAAAATTAAGTTCTGCGCGATGTTGTTCGACAGTTATACTTTGGGTTGCGGTCTCGACAGAGGCCCCTGAAATACTTATGCGATAGTCCCCCGAATTGAGGATCACGTGGTAAGTCCCATCAGCTTTTCCACGGTAATTCATGTAGTCTACGTATTGATTTCCACTTCTCTTTTGCACCAGGACATTAAATTCACCAAGACCCTCATTGTTTTTGTTGTTTTTGTTTTTAACAACCGTTCCACGAATCCCCGGGCCGTCGAGTCGATCAAGCAGTAGCTGCCAGGCCTTGCGATTTAATTCAACTGTTGGTTGGCGCTTAGAAAAATCGGGTTGAAAGCCCTCGCGACTAGAATTGACTTCGATGACATAAGGAATGACCTGGTATTCTGTATACATCCAATCGATGTCGCCGCCATCAGCTGAATACAATAATTCCCAGGGAGTGCCGGCGGCATAACCTAATTTTTTCCCCATTTCTTTTCCAATCGCTGCCACCACGTCAGCGTTTTGGGTGCGCTGGCCATCACATCCAAATGGGTAGAGCACCAACTCCGAATAAGAATGATATGAGATATCAAAAACCGGGCGTATTTCTTTAACTAAATTCATCATGACTTGAGTCTCTGGTTCTGAGCCAGCACTTGGTCCCCGATAGTCTTGGGCCGATTTATTCCCGCTTGATCCGTTACAACTTCCCCAGCCAAAAGGATAATTACGGTTGAGATCAACTCCGTAATTACCGCGAGCATTTTTTCTCCACATATTATCATTGCTCCAGACAATATTATTTCCATCAACATTAAACATCGGTAAGACCCAAATTTGATTGGCATCTACCCAATGAGTAATTTTAGAATCTTTCCCATATCCGTTCAAAAGAGTTTCGATAATATCGAGTGCCACTTCGGGGCCCATTACTTCGCGAGCATGGTGCATTCCATTGAAGAGAATACTTGGCTTTGAGCGAGGAGCAGAATTTTCCTGATTGGAAATACTGATGGCCCAAATTGTTCTGCCTTGAAGAGATTTTCCAACTTCTTTTAGTTGGGTGAGTTTGGGATAGCGTGCATGAAATTCTTTTAACAGTGTTTCAATTTCCGCCGGGCTTTTGTATTCAGCATCCGGATTTCGCATTAAAGATTTACTCATGACCATCGAAACATTAAAACCGAGGTCTTCCAGCATTTTAAATTCAGCTTCGTTAATTACCACCTCAGCTGATTTATTTTTAATATCCACACCGGCCACATCGAGATGCAATTGGTTAAGTTTGCCCATTTCCGTTTTATAATTATTAAACTGCACTTTCGCGATCATGGTGGAGGATTGTGCATAGGTTGTATTAACAAAAGAAAAAAGAGATATCAAACTAACTGCACGCACATATCTAAGTGGGGAACGAATCATGATTTCCTCCATGAAAATTGATTCTAAAGACGTTAGTTTTATTATTGATGAAATTTTTTTTTTGCGTAACAAGTGTAATGATTTATGAGATTTTAGGTAAGAATTAGAAGATGTTTAGTCAGTTATTCTACTTGGCCATTACTTTGCTTCCATCTTATTTATAAAGAAGGGGAGTTCATTATGCTGGAACAAAAATTTAAAAAATCCAAATCAATTGAAGTCATTGTATTTTGTTCGATCCTGGCAATGGGACTAGCTGCGGCCTATGGTCTTTACAATAGTGGTTATGTAAATAGATCAATATTGGTGATAATTGCCGCGACTTTTATCGTGGCGCTAGTCGTTTCTGCTGCGATAAAAATTGCTTATCAGTGGGAAGTTGCCGTCGTGCTTCGCTTGGGGAAATTTAAATCGCTACGAGGTCCGGGGCTTTTTTTTATCATACCGGGAGTCGATACAGTTGCTTTTTGGATCGATACGCGGGTGATCTCCACCGCTCTCAAGTTCGAAAAAACACTCAGCAAAGATGCACTATCAGTGAGTGTCGAAGCCGTGTTGCTTTGGAGAGTGGTTGATCCATCAATGGCGGCGCTAAATGTGGCCGATTATAAATATGCGATTGAATCTGTCTCTAGGGCGGCCTTGCGACATGTGGTTGCTAGCGCAATGTTGGCAGAACTGCTTGTGGGCAGAGAACAAATGGCAAAAGATTTACAAATTACAATTATGGAAAGAGTCGAGTCGTGGGGGATAAAAATTATTTCAATTGAAATAAAAGATCTCACAATCCTCGGGCCACCAGTTGAATCAGTGTTAATGCTTTACGATCATCTTCAATAGTTAATGACCCGGGCCTACCTAATGATTCTCTTGGCCAAAATGGCCGGTCCGGTTGGGGTTTGAATATGATTTCCGGCCTCCGGAGTGACAATGACATTAAAACTGGCAAAGGGAACGGTGGTGGCATATTCCACCTGCAGCATATTATCCACTTGCAGGGCCCCTACATTCTGGTAAGTACCCGAGCCTTCTGGTTTTACCCAGACGATATAGTTGGTCGCACCAGCTCGAATTTTATCGGCCGGATAAAGATGCTTTATATTGAGACGCATTTTTGTATTATTGCTATCGGTGGGCACCACTGAAACGACACCGGTGGCACCATGAACCAGCTGTTCATTAGTTGTCATTTTATAGCGAGAGGAAGTTGCGCAGCCAGAGAAGAGGCCAAAGGCAATCAAACTGATGCATGTCCATTTGATTTCTCTCATATTCACTCCTTATTTTTTTACTTTGGGGAAACTTGGTACTCAAGTGACCAACGAATCGACCATTACGATTAAAGGAGCAAAACAGATGCCGTGATAATTCGCTTAGCTAAAAAATATATACCCAAATCTATTTTGTTCGGTGACATTTTAGATGGCCATAAGGTCACTGAGCTTTTTGTTTTGAAATTTTAAAATGATAAATTATCTGCAACTTAACTTGCTTTGAAGCTGTTTCAAGCTTGGCACAAACTCTGCTCATTGAGTTTGTAAGATCATGATGATCTACAAACGATTAAAACATTTTTTTTAGAATGTTTTAAAAAATGAGGAGCTTTAGGATGAGGCGATTAAATAAAAAATTAATTTTTTGTTCTCTGTTAATTTTAAGTACGACCAGTCAGGTATACGCCAGTGGCGCGAAATTACCAATTTTAGAAACGAATGGCACTGAAGTGTCAGACACCACGCCCTCAACAGGGGGTTCATCCCCCACAACCCCCACGACTCCCACTAGTCCCACTACCACAACTCCTCCTCGTGAGGCCGGTCCTTATGTGGACCAAATTAAGGAACTTGTTGCCTCTTCAAGTTGCGCTAGTTATTCATGGAGCGATCGGGGTCGCGCTCCTGCTGGCTATACCAAAGGTGTGGCGCTAAGTTTTGCCCGTGGTCTTTGTCGCTTAAAGGCCTCCGAGAATAAAGCTTCCGGCTTAGTCAATATTTTAGCTGCCGCCAGATCAAGTAGTGCAACCAAAGATGCACTCACTCATTATCAATCAAATTTTGCGAGTCTCCCGATTCAGACTAGTGTCGCCGGAACAGAACCATTGCGAGCTCTTTATGTGCTAGGGATGGGATTGGGGATGCGAGAGAGTTCAGGTAAATACTGTGAAGGCTGGGATCGATCGGCCGGATCAAGCCGTCCATCAGCAGCGGGAGAGGCAGGAGTCTTTCAAACCAGTCTGGATTCGATGGGGGCCTCTCCTGAACTTAGTAAGCTCTACACGGAATACAAGGCCAATCCCGGTCGATGTATGCTCGATGTCTTTAAACAAGGTGTGAGTTGCAGTTCAATGAGTAATTTGGGCACCGGCGCTGGAGCGGATTATCAGGCCTTCAATAAAGCTTGTCCGGCATTTGCTACCGAATATGCCATGACAATGTTGCGAATAGCTCGAAGCCATTACGGGCCAATTAACAGAAAAGAGGCCCAGGTCGTGCCTGCTTGTAATTCGCTGTTAAAAAATATTCAAGATTTAATCGAGCAAGATCCGCAAAATGCTTGCGACGATATTATGTAATTCTAGCTGGGCCATTACTTCTTTGTTGAAGTGATGGCCTTTTTTTCTCTTTGATCCATTTCAAAACAAACTTATACTTTGATCGTGATTAATTTATTGCAACTTATTTTCCTATTGATTAGCAGCTCTTGGTCTCAGGACTACGACGATTGCCGCTTTTATTTAAACTGCAGTGATTCCTCCAGAAGTGGTGCCCGCTCTCTTCCTTCGGCCAAGGCCGCCGCCAATTTAAATCCCAGCAATATTAGTCAGGTCAAAGGCCTGGGGCTCGAAACACTACTTCAGGCCCATAATCCCGTTGGTTTTAGTCTTGTATCGGGAAACGGCAAAATCGGAGCACTGATCTCTCCAACCTTGGAAAATAGTTTTTTTGGAAATCGCTCGGTGGAAATTGATGAGGAATCATACCTCCGCCAGATTGATAAGCGCAGATACAAAAATAAGAAACTAAATTTGGCGATAGGGGTGAAAGTCTTTGAAAAAAAGAATGCGGCCCTGGATGTAGGTTTCTCGCTTAAGAGAAATCCGGATATTAAAAAATTAAATACAGGAGTGGGCGTTTCAGCTCGACTTGCTTTTCTTAGTTTCGGTGCCTATTTCTACAAAGATGATGTTTCAGTTGAACTAAAAGATTACGTCAATCCTTATACCAATCTCACTTATGCCAGCATGTTCAATCTTGCGACTTATCAGGAAAAATTTTCAGTCGAGACTTATACCATCGGCACTCGAATTAAAAATCTAACTTTGGATGCAGGAGTTATTAAAACTCGATACAAATTTTATACGGAAAATACGCGTATTTATTTATACTCGAGTTCCTATAATTATAACAAATTTCTATTCAACCTTGCCTTTCGGAAGGAATATTCACCCAATATGAAATTTAATAGTGGATTCATGGTTGTCCAACGCAAGAAAGAAGATACTTATCTGGGGATGCAGTATCTTGCCAACAAGCATCTGATGTTGGGTGTTCATCATAATAATTTTCTGCTTAACGAATGGTCGGCTACCTTGACTTTATTTTTCTAACCTTAGTTTTTGCCTATAGTTTTTATCTATGAGTTTCTTTGCATTAAATTTGTTATTCTTTGATCGAAATCGTTTTTTAAGGAAAGCATGATGATAAAAATCGAAGTATGGTCTGATATCAACTGTCCCTTTTGTTATATCGGAAAAAGGCATCTGGAAGCCGCCCTTCAAAAATTTCAGAAGTCTAATAAGGTAGAAGTTGTTTGGAAAAGTTTTGAGCTCGACCCCAATAGCAATCCGCCAAAGGGAGCAGACAGCACTGATTTACTCGCCAAAAAATATGGGCGAGACCGACAATGGGCGATGCAAATGAATGAGACACTCACTCACATGGCGGCCCAGGTCGGTCTTAATTTTCACCTGGATAAAGTCATCGCTGCGAATTCTTTCAATGCCCATCGTCTGATTCATTTGGCCGAAACTCATGGTCTCTCCGAAAAAATGAAGGAAAAATTGCTCGCCGCTAAATTTGTTGAAGGTGAAGACATCGGCGACAATCAAGCATTAAAGAAAGCGGCGATTAGTATTGGGCTTGGGCCCCAGGAAGTCATGGAGGTGCTGGAGAGTGATCTTTTTGGAGAAAAGGTGAGAACCGATGAAGAGGAGGCCCGCGCTCTGGGGATTAGGGGAGTTCCCTTTTTTCTTTTTAACAAACAAAAAGCAATCTCTGGCGCTCAAGCGCTAGAAGTCTTTCTTGCCGCCCTTAATGAAGCGGCCGGTTTTGAGGTTAATAAAAAACTTGAATAGTGGTCAGACAACTGATGTTCATGCTTGAAACAGTTATTACACTCTAACGTCTCATATAAAAATCAAGACCTTCACTCTATTGATAGTCAAGATTTGATCAAAAAAATAGCCAGCATCAGTTGTCTGCTCACAATAAAAAACTTGAATAGCTCGCACTTTCGTCTATGTAATATTTTCGTTTTATCTATTTTTTAAAAGCTTCAATTTGTGAAAGATTGGTGATTCTTAAAATACTTCTCCAGGAGAATATTCATGAAATCATCATTGCTTCTTTTTTCAAGTCTTATTGTGCATCTCTTTTTCAATCAGGGATGGGCCCATGAAGTTAAGGGGGAAAAGGTCTCCATAGGCAAGGGGTTTGCTTATAGCTATATTGAGCTGAATGCTAAAATGAAACCTACATCTCTTGGAATTGCCTTGTCGAAAGAAGCGCTTCTGGGGCTGCCGACTAAGGACATTAGCTACACCTTAAAATTACCCAGCTCCCATTCCCTTGCCCCCTATCGTGAGATCATGGTTAATTGGAATGCTTTCGGCCATGAGCCACCAGATATCTACGGCATTCCTCATTTTGATTTTCATTTTTATACCATTTCCAAAGAAGAGCGCGAATCCATTATGTGCATGGGGGAGGATTTACCAGTGTGCACTAAAACACCTGTCGCTGATTTTCTTCCACCCTTTTATATTCCAACTCCGGGCGGTGTACCGATGATGGGATGGCATTGGCTTGATTCCCGCTCACCGGAACTCAACGGCAAACGATTTACTTCGACCTTTATCTACGGCTATTACAATGGAGAGATGATTTTTTTAGAGCCCATGATCACCAGAGAATTTTTGATGGATTTTGGAGAAATCAATCAGGAACTATCGCTGCCCAATAAATATGCAATCGAGGGATATTACCCTAAAAAATACATCGTTAAATACGACGACAGCAAAAAATTGTATAGGATTGTGATGAAAGATCTGGTGTTAAGAACGACTGATAAATAAAGTTGAAAAATAATTTCTTCAAGGGTTTGTTGATAGACCCTTGAAGAAATTGATTCGGACGATTATTGGCAATAATTGTTTTCGTTAAAATAGCGTGAGCATAAATTCTGTGGCACTGAACAATCAGTGTTGGAAGAAGAAGTATAGAAACCTGTTCTTTGGCAAACAGCTTTTCCGCCATCAACAACGTTGACTACAAATGTCCCTTCTTCCACTGTCTGGCCTTCTTTGCTCAGTGTATACTTCACTGTGTTTTTTCCAAAACCTAGTAACGGGCGTTGGAAAACAGTGCTAATCCATAAGTTGAAAGATTTTTTACTTTTTCCCTTAGCGCCAAGGTAGGTTTCAGTCTTGGCCTTGCTTAGGCTGCCATCTTCGCGTGTCGCTCGCAAAGTAACCTGGTCGGCGTCAATTTGGGGGCCGACAAAATAAGAATATTCACCTGGATTAAGAATTTGAGATCGGCAAAAAGCCGCTCCATGGGTTGGGCCAGGTGTATTGCTAGAGCAGTGGACAGTGAGACGTCCTTCGATTATTTGAGTTGAGAACTGATCACCACCTGATAGACCAGCGGCGTTTGCCATCGATGTGCCAAGCAATAGTGCTGCGAATGATAATAAAATTTTGTTCATAAGACCTCCATAGTATCTTAAACGATAAACCCCCATCGTTGATTTGCCAAGATGGGGGTTTTATTATTATCAGTTATCTTCTTACATTTTTACCTTACATTTTTACTTACACTTTTGCTTATTTGAGAGTACATCCCAATTCACTTTTTAATGGATTGTAATAAGCTTTGGCCGAATTACTAAAATCAAGTTTGAATAATCTGGCAAATCTGGAAAGCCTCACCTGAATAGACATTTCGCCATTGAGCTCCTTTGTTTCTCGCACCGTGATTTTAGTCAAAAATCGGGAGAGTGAAAAATTATTTCTTTTCACGCAGCTTGGGATCTCTTGTCCTGATATGTAATGACAAGAACAAATGGTTTTGGCCATAGAGGCCTGTAGCGTATTGGCCGAAATAGCATTTTTCACATTTCGAATTAGTTTTCCCAGACTCATTTTTAGTGGATTGCCTGCTGCTTTACTTTTTCCAACCACGTGCTTGGGGTCGTGAAAACATTGAATGGCCCGGCTTAAAAATTCATTGAGCTTGGAGTGATATTCCTGGTCATGGCCAGTGCGAACAATAATCATTTTAAGTGATGGGATCACCACCAGCAACTGTCCCATATAACCGATGGCCAGATACATATCTTCTGGAACATTGGGATAAGGTTTTCCTTTGCCTTTTTTGGTTTCCTGGTTAAGCCAGATCGAGCCACCATACACCCCATCTTTGGTTACATCGGTGATAATAGTTCCAGCAGAAAGATAGCCGGGGGAGGGAGTCAACATTTTTTGAATCCATTCGGCCGGCAATAAAACTTCTCCGTTCCACAGACCATTGTTTAAGTATAAGTAACCAATTTTTGCCAGGTCTCGTGGTGTTGTAAAGGCGGATGAACCTCCAATAAAAGTTCCGGATGAGTCCCTTTCAAACACCGCACTTCTCATGCCCAGCGGATTGAAAAGATTACGCCAAGGCATTTGTTCATCATCACTCCCATAAATTTTTTTCAGTACCCCCATGGTGATGGTTGATGTACCGGATGAATAATTCCATTGATAGGCCGGTCCTTGTTTAATTATTTTTCGGGAGAGCGCAAAACTGGCCATATCTTTATGGCCCTGACCGAAAAGCATTTTGACCAGTGGGTTTAGATTGACCTCTTTAATTCCCTCATTCCAAATGTAACCGCTGTCCATATACAAAAGATTTTTCAGTGTAATTTTATCGTAATTATGATCAGAATTTTCTAACGGATAAAATTCTCGCAATTGATCATCGAGATTAATACGGCCATCGCGCTCGCTGATGCCTAAGAGTGAAGCGGTGATCGTTTTGCTAATGGACCACAAAACATGGGGGGTATGAGGCCCGTGGAGGGAATCATAATACTCATAATGAATCAGGCCATCTTTGATGACGATGAGACCATCGGTTAAAAATTGATCGGTTTCAACCGCAAGCTTTTTAAAGTTCCGACACTCTAAGCTCTCCATTCGGGCGTTAGTGTCAAGTGTTTGCCAGTCGGGCACCGGCCAGCGGACATGGTCAGCGGCCAGGGAGCTCAGAGAGTGGATAAAAGCCAGGGTGAGGATAAATAGTGATGACCTTTTTTTCATTGGTCCCTCCGGGAAATACAATTAAGTGTTGGGCCCTCGCAATAAAATCATAAAAAAGGAAGGGGACTTAAAAAAATATATTTTCCCAAAAATAGGAACGTCTTTATTTATACATTTTGGAGAATTTGAGGTATTAAAATGATCGGTCTTTTAGTAACTAGAGGTGTTTATGCATAAATTCATTCTTGTCTCTTTTTTTTGCTCTATTTTTTCTCTCAATCTTTTGGCAACGGAAGAAGTTTTGTCCATTACTGACAACGACGACAATCGTGAGATTTACAATCTAGTGGTGGAGGTCGACGACGCTGACCAGAGCTTGAAACAATTATTTAAAGATACTTATCTGGGCGGCAAAAAAATCAGAAGAGATGTACTTAACCCTGCCGATCTTAGCACCCAAGAGGGCGTGGTGCTCGAAAGACGCGACAAATACAATGTTCTCAATTTAAAAAGTGATAACTTCGATTACGACCGCGGGGGAAAAATCACGATTGATACGCTTTATAATGGCATTAGCGGCGAGCGAAGATTTTTTGAGCTGGAACTGGCCAAAGATAAATTGAGCTGGAAACTTTTTAAAAATAATAAAGCGGTTTCCAAATTTCACGTAAAAGTAAACAAGGTCATTATTTTGGGCACGGTTGGGATTAAAACTATTGTGATGGAATAAGAAGCTAGTTGGCCGCGAATTTTTTGGTGCGCCATTGAATTTGTTCTGCTGGGCTTAAGAAAGTCCAGGCGACAATACGACTTTTCTTTTGTCCCTGGGCCATATCAATCGTTTTAAAATCCTGAACATTCGCCTTTTTTAATTCGTCGTAGATTTGGGGCAGGGTCGTGGATTTAGAGACGAGGGTGCTAAACCAGAAACAATTCTTTTTGTATTGAAGACTTTCAAGGATCATGCGAGTGATAAAACTTGCTTCTCCCCCCACACACCACAATTCATTATTTTGACCGCCAAAATTAAGAACAGCATTGCTTCGAGTCTTATCTAATTTTCCTTTTCCTAGATTTTTAATTTTACGTTTACTTCCTTCTTGCGCTTCTTCCAATGATGAATGAAAAGGAGGATTGGAAATAGTCAGATCAAAAAATTCTGTTTCCTGGATGATGCCACGGAAGATTGCTTCAGTATTATTTTGCAATCTCAAACTGATCTTTTGATCAAGCTGATTGGAGCTCACAATATTTTCGGCATTGGCCAAGGCCTTCGGGTCTATGTCAGCACCGACAAATTGCCAGCCGTATTCATGAGTGGCAATGAGGGGGTAAACGCAATTGGCGCCTACGCCGATATCAAGAATGCGAACCTTCTCTCCGCGAGGAATCACTCCTCCGTTCATGCTGCCCATCAGGTCAGCAATTTGGTGAATATAATCGGCCCTGCCAGGAATAGGTGGGCAGAGATAATTGGCGGGGACATCCCAGCATTTTACGTTGTAGAAAAATTTTAAGAGTGCGCGATTGAGAGTTTTAACTGCCTCTGGGTTGGCAAAGTCGATTGAGTCTTCCCCGTTGAATTTATTTTTTGCAATAAACTTCTTAAGCTCGGGCAAAGAGGCAATGAGTGAAGGAAAATCGTATCTGGAAGTGTGTCTGTTTCTCGGATGCAGGCCAGATTTTTTTTCCATGAGCTTAGTCGTTGGTGTTTTCAATTAAAGTTGAGGGCCGATACCAACAGCGATCACTGCCACTGCCAGAAAAAAAATGACGATATCAATTTTGCTTGTTTTTGCTTTAATTTGACCGAAAATTTTAGTTGAATTCATAATAATTCTCCCCGCTAAATGGAATCTAGAATGACTCTAGATTGTTTATGATGAAAGATTCTCCTTGCATAGGACTATGGCATTATTACAATTTTTTTATTGTTTTCTTTATTCCAGTATTGTCCTAAGTAGCCGAAAACCAGCCAGTAGATTCGGTCGGCCAGGCCCCCCAGCGAAAAATGCGCATGGTAGATGACAAAGACGGCCAAATGAGAAAGGAGAAAAAGACCGATGACGGCGCGATTGGGATCAGCTTGACTGATACCTCTAAAGGCGGCGAACACCATCATTATGTAGCCCAGGATGGAAAGTGTAAAAAGAGGGTAGCCACCAATCACACCGGCCGAGACAAAAAGATTGTGAGGGTCCTTGAATGAGTTGTAACTCTCGACTTCGATGCCACCTTCGGAGTTATTGAGAAATTTATAGAGCAACCCCAATCCAAAATAAGGACTTTTCTCAAACATGCTCCAGCCTCTGGTGACCTCTTCCATTCGCGTTTGCACCCCGTCTTGAGCTTTACGCAGACCAAATCCTGTTTTTCCGGTCGTGACTTCGTACATGAATTCTGAAGTTGGTGCTCCAATTAAAAGGATCGACACTACAAAACAAGATAAAAATGAAAATTTAAACAACCTGATGGATCGTTTTTTTGAACCAAAAATAAAAATTCCGACAAATCCGGCCAGGGCAATGGTGAAAAATGCAGCCTTGGTAGAGGTGAGTAGAACGCTCAAAATGAGTATGAATAAAATGAGAAGCTTTAGAGGGGTATTATTTTTCAGGGTCCATTTGTTGTCTTCGAACAATTTAGGAAGATAAAAAATAAAGGCGACTGTACTGGCGGTAACCATATGGGGAATATGCTTGAAAAAACCAACGAAGCGTCCACCTCGGAACATCTCAGGGTAAAAGAGAGGAAGGGCCAAAAAACTTGTCACCACTAAAAAGACGCTGCTGCGTCTGATCCAAAAAATAAATTTTTCTATATCAAACAAGCTGGGAATGATCACTCCGTAAACCAATACTAGCATAACGGCCATTCCCAGACCGGCCACCTGAACCAGCATCGAGCTTCCAACGTTGACCAACGTAATCTGAAAGAGGGTCTGGATAGAAAGAATCGCCAGCAAACAATAAATATAACTTTTATAAATAGGTGACATAGAAGTTTGCTTTTTTTGTTTCAGCCAGACAAATATTAAAATCAATGAAAGTAAAAATTGCAGGCCAAAATTAACGTAAGGATGTAGACCGTATTGAAAAATTAAAGGTGGAACTGAATAAGGAATTATTTTTGCCCACTTAAAGGAAAGCTTAGAAATAAAAATAAGAATCAAGAGCGTAATACAGCTTGCATCTACTAATTTCGAAATGCTAATTTTTGAATTCATTACTTGGTTCTATCATTGATAACTACCGCCGTTAGGATGGTTGTTAACAGAACCGAAATAATTGAGATCATTCTAAAAGAATCGTTACTGATCAGGGGGGATTTGTTTTTTATGAGGACAATATCATTTGAGACCAAAGTGTAGTCCATTTGTGCCCCACTTTTAATGACCTCCTCTAAATCGACGGTCAGACTTTTTTTATCAATTCCATCAGCGGAGTGAATGGAGCGCTGATCGTTTCCGATAACAATATTTTCCAGATCTGCTTCAGAAGTTGTTCCACCGGCTAGAGCGAGAAGAGTAGTCAATTTCATATTGGTTGGTATATGATAGAGTCCTGCATTCTTTATTGCTCCTAATAAACGAATGGGAATAAGTTCTTGATTAGGGTATGATTCAAAAATAAATTCGGAAGACGAATTTACACTATACTTAGCATTTTTAGAGAGCTCGTTGGGGGCAGCTAAACTTTGACTAATTAGAACTGAATAAAGTATTACTGAGGCAATTAATCTTCGCATGAAGCGACTCCTTGAATTTAGATAGAGAAGAGGACCAAATAATATGAATACCAGTGATGAAATAAGTCTGCATCAAATATTACAGATTTTCACTAAAAGATGGAAATACCTCATTGTTCTTGCCCTAATCTTTAGCCTGGGCGCCTTATCAAAACACAAGTATTTTCCCAGCTATCCTGGCACGGGTAAACTTATTATTAAAGATGTTCGCAATAGTCAACTGCAGTCAATCATCGGACACGCGGCGGGATTGGGGGGCGAAGTCTCTTCACCTGAATTAAAAGGTGATGATCCTGTCGGCCGCGCCATCGCATTGCTGGATATTCATGAGTTTTACGTAGCGACCGCTAAAAGATTATTGCAGCTTCAGACTGAACGAAGAGTTCCTGCGCTGGAGCGTTTTTTTAGTGAATTTAAAAACAGAGAAAACAATCCTGAATTTATTCATGAGGTGGCCAATAGGTTATCTGGATATATCTCTTTTAACTCGTCGAAAGCAGATATCCTGGAAGTTAATGCCAAGTCTAGTAATCGTGAATTGACCGTTTTGTTAGTTAACGAAACTCTGCTTCATGCTCAATACAATTTAATCGAAAGAGAGCTGGATGATTTAAACCGGGCAGAAGCGTATTTTCGTTTGGAAATTGACGGGGTTCGAGGACGACTTGATCGCATTGAAAATTCAACCGTCAGAAAAATGCAGAAGAATCAGATCTTTTCGGTGGACACTGAAAAGGGCGAAAGCTCTAAGTACATAGGTGAATTGAAAAAAAATATTAACAATCTCAAGATGGCGCTTTCAAATAATGACAGTAAAATCGCTGAACTGAAAAATAAGATAGGCCCGGCGGTGAAAGAGACAGGGGTTATCAGCAAATTTAATGAGTCCTCGCAGATTAGATTACTGGAAGATGAAAATAAGGACCTCAATCTTGAACTCAATACCTATCTCAGTTATTTGAAAAATTTTGAAAGCCAGAAAACGGGACTCGTGCCGTTTCAATACGAATTGGAAAAAATGAATGCCAGTCATGATTTTGAATACAAAATGTATGCTGCTTTAAATGACAGCCTGGCACGCATTGGTCTTCAAAAAACATATGTAAAAAATAAAGTTGAAATATTGGAGTTAGAGAGAATTTCAAGAGTTCACTCTAGTCCGCCGCTTTTAATAATGATTTTAATCGCTCTGACCATTTCTCAAATTTTTGGGATCTTCAGTATTTATATTTACGAGCTTTTTAAGCCAGTTGTTCCTGCCTATAAATACTAGATTGAATTGATGGATAGAGAACTGATTTCTCCGCTGCTTTCTTTGTAGGGAACTATTTTATAGCGCGCCTTTTGTCCTTTAAAGATTGTGTAGCCAATATCTGTTTCTATCGAGATATGAGATTCATCTTTGATGGTGTCATTGTATAGCTTGGTAATAACCTGATTTATTACTCCAATAAAAATTTCATCTTTTCTGGCGATGAATGGATCAAAGGAAATGACAAAGCCTTCTTCGTCGGGCGTGGCCTCATAAATTGTTCCACTGCTTAGTGTTCCGCTAATTTCGTTTTTAGAGTTTAATTTTTTTGCTTCAGCTATTTTTTTGGAAGTTGATACTTTTTTGGTGGTGATCGGTTGCGCCGTTTTATTTTCCGAACTCATCTTGGAAAATTCGGAACAAGAAGAAAGAGCGATCAGTGTTGCAAATAGAAGTATAAGTTTCATAAGGGCCTTGGATTTGATGCGATAGTGCTATAGTCAGATCTTACTTCTTGAGTAATTATTGTCAACTGCTATGGTCAGACAGTCGTTTTAGGTGGGCGATGTTACCCATATGATAATTAAGTTGTTCCATTTTATATTGTTTATCTTTTTGATAAGAGCAGGCCAGGCGGGCCAGGCATCGATCCGAGCAATTTGAGTTGGTACTTAGGCGATAATCAGCACATTGCTTAAGTAAAAAATGACTATCGGTTGCGACCGCCTGGGCAGGGCAAGAGCTTAGACAAGGACGCTCCTGGCATGAAAGGCAGGGAGATTCAAATGGCGCTCTTGTTTTACTTTCAAATTTGAGACTTGAAAGAAAGGCGCCTCTAAACGCAAACCATAGACCGTATTCCTCATTGATATCCAGTCCCAAGAGTGAGGGGCGGGATAAATTGAGAAACCTTCCTATTCTTTGCAGCGGAATATTCCATTGAGGGTGAGGAAAGAGGATTCTTGCCTCAGGATCGATTTTTTTTATTTGCTCGATCGAAAACTGATCAATGGGGTCGTCTTCAGCGCTTAAGGGATGTGGCAGGTGATTCCAGAGCTCCGCTCCGCCATTGGCCAGGAGGTAAAGCATGTCCGTTTTGGCGTAAGGGATTTGCTGATCAATAAAAAATTGAGTGATCTCTGCTGGCAGCTTTGCCATTTCAGTTCCCACAAAAAGATTCAGCCCAAAATGATTGAGTTCATTGTTCATCAACTTGATTTTAACCGGATTGATTGCAATCGTCACTAACTGACCTGGAATTTTAAGGGAGCTTGTATTAAGATCTTGAAGTGTCGGTTAGTGGCCACCAGGGAGTGTTGATGAGTCAAAATAAGAAAATAGAAAAGAGCGAAGTCGGCTGGGATGAAACGGTTGTGATGATTTGCACTAAATGTGGAATACAGTTTCAAGCGACCCAAGATCAAGAAGCGCCTGAGCGAATCAAAAGTGATTTGAAGGCCATTGCCAAAGCTAAGTTGGGCAAAGGGGCGGTGAGGGTTATTACCACTTCCTGTTTGAATATTTGTCCGGTTGATAAAATAGCCATCGCAGTAGCTAGTAAAACGCGGCCAGAAGTCTTTAGTGCTCAAGTCGTCGGGCCTGAGGTGGATGCGCTTGAATTATTTGATAAAATTTTTACAAAATAGATTTAAAAAATCAGCTTAGAGCTCGCTAAAAAAACGCTCTTTCATTTCTTCGAGTCCCAGTTCATGCAGCACTTGCTCCAAACGCTCGCTAGGGCGTTTGCGTGGAAGATCCTTAAAGCTTGCGACGATCAGTTCGTTTTTCATCGAATGCTCCCAACCCACTAACTCGGTCACTGTTACTTGATAGCCATGGGCCTCAAGCTGAAGACAGCGAAGGACGTTGGTGAGATGACTTCCAAACTCGCGGGTATGAATCGGATGGCGCCAGATCTCGCTGAGAGCGGTTCGGCCCATATCCCTATTTTTATTTTTTCTGAGAATGCTTGCTATTTCGGCCTGACAGCAAGGAACTAAAACGATGTGCGCCGCCTTTTTCTTCAGGGCAAAATGGATGGCATCATCAGTGGCAGTATTGCAGGCGTGAAGGGCGGTGACGATATCAATTTTCTCCGGAAGTTTATCGGAGTGAATGGAATTTTCGACCGAAAGATTGAGAAAAGACATGTAGGGAAATTTTAATTTGACCGCGAGCTCTTTGGATTTAACGACCAGATCGTCACGGGTTTCAATTCCATAAATATGTTTTTTGCCAGTTTGATTCTTCATGAAGAGGTCATAGAGAATAAAACCTAAATAGGATTTGCCTGCGCCATGATCAACTAGGGTGACGTCATTACCAACTTCTTTGATTAAGGGTTCAATGAATTGGCACAAATGGTAAACTTGCTTGAGCTTTCGACGGCTGTCTTGATTCATCTGGCCGTCTTTGGTCAGAATATGCAGTTCTTTTAAAAGTTCAATCGATTGGCCGGGTTTTATCTCGCTCATGACTGCTGAGTTTAGCGGATTTAATTGTTTTTTACAAAAGATAATTACCTGACAAAAGTCTTTTTAGCGGTTTTGTCTTTGCTTTTTTTGCCTGCTCCAGAAATCTGCTCAGACGCCGATATAATTGGATGATGAAAAAAATTTTGTATTCAATCGTGGTTGCTTTAATGCTTTTTAATACGGCCTTTGCTTTGGATTTTTCTCATCTCGATCCAGACCAAATTATTCCTAAAAAGATTTTGGCCCAGGCACTGGATTATTATGAGAAAAATCTCAATGCCATTGCCAATCAAAGGTTTATCGGACTGATTGATTTTAGAGCGCATAATTCCAAAGAGCGTTTTTATGTGGTCGATATGGAATCCGGTCGGGTGGAAACATATCTAGTGGCCCACGGAAAAAAATCCGACCCGGACTTTGACGGCTATGCCACCAAGTTTTCCAATACTCCTGATTCGCTCCAGAGCTCGCTGGGATTTTACTTAACGGCCGAAAGTTATTTTGGTGCCCATGGATATTCGATGCGGCTTGATGGTCTCTCTAGCACTAATTCTAATGCCAGGGCCCGCGCCATTGTCATTCATCCCGCCGAGTATGTCTCCCCCGGTGATAAAATCGGAAGAAGTTTTGGCTGTCCGGCCATTGAGCAACGAGTTCATAAACAGCTCATCGATCAAACTAAAGATGGCATGTTACTTTATGCCAGCTACTAGTTGAGTGGGAGAATCTTTTTTTAGCGAAATAAGATTTCCCAGCAAGCAAAAGAAAATTCCCCCAACGATATAGGGAGTGAAAGCAACGTTTTCAAAAACGGATGAAACCACCACGGCAATCATGGGTGAAATAATACTACTGTAGGCAGCGCGATCGGCCCCGATGGTTCCCACCAGAGTTTGATAGGCCCAAAAAGCGATGACCGTTCCAAATACCGCCAGATAAATTAGTGAGAAGAGAAAACTGGCGGTGGTGGGCAGGGTGAAATTCTCGTGGCGAATAAGGCCAATCCCTAGACTGAAGATCGCGCCATAGAGCATACTGAATGAATTAAAGACCACGACTGGTATTTTTAAGGAATGACTTTTATAAGCGAACATGTTTCCACTCGAGGCAAAAAAAGTAGCGAGCACTCCGATTAATACCCCGGCAAGTGGCCCCGATCCTGACTGCAGACCGGCGATTTCCTTCCAAAATAAAAGAATAATGCCAAACGCCCCCATTAATCCGCCCCAAAAAACATTTTTAGAAATTGGTTTTTTAAACCAGACCCGCATCCCGAGCATATTGAAATAGACCAATGAGGTGAAGGTCAAAGCGACCAGTCCCGAACTCATTTTTTCTTCGGCCATATAAGTGAGAATATAGTTCATGGAAAAATTAAAAATTCCCTGCAGGAAAAAAAAGAGGTGATTGATCGGAGGGTAACTCAGAGCTTTTTTGGTAATAAAATGATTAAAAAGAAACATCAAGATGGCGGCCAGCAAAAATCGATAGAAGACGCCCACCACCGGAGAAGTGCTATCAATTTGAAACTTAATCACCAGCCAGGTCGTGCCCCAAATTAAAGAGCAAGTAACGAAAAGAATGGTATTTTGGGATTTCATTTTGGCAATTCCGGTAGGATCTATTACACTAATGCTTAGCTTAAAGCTAAAGGCCCATGGAGTAAACTTTATGATGAAAACAATGATGATTTGCCTAATCTCTGCTCTGCTTTTTTCGAATCTTGCTATGGCCGCAATAAATGATTCAAAAGAATTCGATGCCAGTAAAATTAAAAAACTAGAAATCTCTAATGCCAAAGGAGAGATTTTGGTTCAGGCCAGCAATGCCCACCCCAACAAAATTATTGTTTCCATCGAGAAGTTACAATTTGATAAACAATGCCAATTTACCCAAAGTCAAAGCATGGACACTTTGCTGATCAAAGTTGAACAGGAAAGTGGACTCTTTACCAAGGTCAATTGCGTGGCCAAATTAAAAATCGAAATCCCCAGTAAGTTAATCGATATCGATGTCTCTTCCGGCACCGCCAGTATTGCGCTGATAGACACAACCGGAACAGTAAACTTTAGAACGGCCGCTGGAATGGTGGAGATCAAAAGTGATATTTTAAAAAATATCGATGGCAAAACGGCCACCGGCAATATGCGTATGTCCTTTAATAAATGCCCAGCGCGGGCGGATATTGACCTGATGACTGCCACAGGGGATACCGACATTTTTCTTCCTGCCAATTGCAAGATTAAAGTGGCCCACAAGAGTGCCACCGGAGAATTGTTTAATGAGCTGGGTGAGAGCGAAGACTACCAGGTGACAATTGTCTCAAAATCGGCGGGCGGAAGCCTGAAGATCAAGAAAATTTCAAAATAATTTTTTAATTCATGATACACTTTTGGGGCAGGTGATCAGTTTGGTTGCCTCTAAAACCTTTATGGATGAAGGGAGTTTCTTATGTGCGGTTTCGTGGTCGCTTTAGATGTGAGCGCTTCAATTAATTTCCAGTTAAATTCTGATAAACTCATTCACCGCGGTCCGGATGACAATCAACTGCTTGCCTTTTCCAAAGGCCAAATTGGTTTTCATCGCCTGGCCATCATGGATCTCTCTGAGCATGGCCGCCAACCTTTTCTTTCCCCCTTGGGCAATCTACTGGTTTGTAATGGGGAAGTTTATAACTATCTTTCGCTCAAAGAAAAATGCACTAATCATCAATTCATTTCTCACTCAGACTGTGAAGTTCTGCTGCCTTTATATGAACTTTGGGGAATAGAGAAATTAGTCAAGGCCCTCGATGCCGAATACGCTCTGGTCATTTGGGATGAAAAGGCCCAGAAATTGCTGGCCGCCCGCGATCCGATGGGCATCCGTCCTTTGTTTTATGGGAAAACCAAAGATGGGGCGATGGCGTTTGCCTCCGAAGTTAAGGCCCTTCAGAATTTTTGCGGTGAGATTTTGCCTTTTCCTCCTGGCCATTTTTATGACGGGGAAAAATTCCAAAGCTATCTGGATTTAGGGCATGTTGAAAAATTTCATACGCTGAGTAGCGATGCGATTCTGGAAGGAATCAATAAACGACTGGTAAGCGCAGTAGAAAAACGATTGCAATCTGACGCTGAGGTTGGATTTCTTTTAAGTGGTGGACTGGATTCCAGTTTGGTTTGTGCCATTGCTCAGAAGTTAAATCCTAAAAAACCGATCCGTACTTTTTCGATTGGCATGACTGACGATGCAATTGATTCTAAATACGCTCAAGATGTAGCGACTTTTATCGGCGCCAATCACACCAATGTCACTATGACCACCCAGGATGTATTGGCGGCACTGAAAGATGTTATCTATCACCTGGAGAGTTGGGATATTACCACCGTTCGCGCTTCGGTCGGAATGTATCTGGTCTGCCAATACATTAAAAAAAATACCAATCTAAAAGTTCTCTTGTCGGGCGAAGTCAGCGATGAGCTCTTTGGCTACAAGTACACCGACTTCGCTCCCAGTGCCGCCGAGTTTCAAAAAGAGGCCCAAAAACGTATCAGAGAGCTTTATATCTATGACGTTCTTCGCGCCGATCGTTGCATTAGTGCGCATTCACTTGAGGCCCGTGTCCCGTTTAGCGACAGCGATTTCGTGGGATTTGTCATGGCGATTGATCCGGCCCTTAAAATGAATACTACCGGAATTGGAAAGTTTCTTTTGCGGGAAGCTTTCAAAAAAGATGCTATCTTGCCGGAACATATTCTCTGGCGGGAAAAGGCGGCATTCTCAGATGCCGTGGGCCACAGTATGGTTGATGAACTAAAGGCCCACGCTGAAAAATGTTATAGCGAAGAAGACCTAAAAAAGGCGGGAGAAAAATACCCGTATAAAACCCCCTTTACCAAAGAGTCGCTGCTCTATCGCGAGATTTTTGAGAGTTTTTATCCGGGCCGGGCCGAGCTAATAGCCGACTACTGGATGCCTAATCAGACCTGGGATAATTGCCAAGTCAGCGATCCCAGTGCCCGTGTGCTTCCAAATTATGGAAAAAGTGGCGCATGAGTTACCAGATTGTTTTTGAAAATCCCCATTTTGTCATCGTGGACAAAGCTCCCAACGTGCTGAGCGTTCCTTCACGCACCGGTGATCAGGACGCAAGACCATGTCTTGGTCGCTTGCTGGAAGTAGACCTGGGCAAACGCATTTTTCCGGTTCACCGCCTGGATTTTGAAGTCCAGGGTCTCATCATGTACGCCCTGACCCCCGCTGCTCAGAAGGCGGGCAATGCCTGGTTTGAAAATAAAGAGGTTCATAAAATCTACTCCGCCATTTCAAAATCCAGTGCTGCTTTTAAGCCAGGGGATTCTTTTGAGTGGAAGTGTAGACTTTTGCGTGGAAAAAAAAGGGCCTACGAGTCCCCGCATGGTAAAGAAAGCCTTACTCGAGCACGCTTGATCTCCGTCGACGATTCGGGATATTCTCATTGGGAGCTTGAGCCTGTGACGGGAAGATCTCATCAGCTCCGTTATGAACTTTTCCGTCACAATGAAACGATTGTGGGTGATGCCCTTTATGGATCGTCCGAAGTTTTTAAGGGTGAAGGGATTGCACTACGAGCATTCAAAATAGATTTTTCTAAAACTAAAAATCGCGAATTATTTTCTCTGCCGGAAAATATTTGTATAAAAAAATTCGAATAAAATTTGCCATCGTGTTTGCATTATCTTTATACTTTATTCACTAGGGTATTTTTTTTACTATGAGGGTGAAAAATGGCAAACGTGAAAAGCTTTTTTAAAAAGCAGTTTTCCTTTCTGGTTCTCTTGATCGCAGTGAGCGGATCTTTTTCTTTCAAGGCAAATGCAAGCATTTCGCCTATGCCAAAGTTAGATACGAATCCCCAAATGATCAATCTGAATATGCAGTTCAAATCAAAGAATAAGACGATGAAGTCTGATCTTGCCATGCCATTTTATCAAACGGCAGAAATTGAGAAGAAGTTCGACAAAAAGAATAACATCTTGATTGAGGTGAATCCTCGCCGTGGTAAAAACAGCAATGAAGTTGCCATTGAGATGAGATTCTATAAGGCCAGCGGTGCTCGTGCCTTCGCCAAAAAAGAGATTATTGCTAAATTAGGCGAAGAATCAAGAGTGACAGTGAAAGGAATGACCGTCAGAGTCACTCCCGTCCTTTAATTTTTTAATTAAATAGTTTCTGAAGATGCTCGAACAGCGGAATAAGCTCTAAGCTAATGAGAGCAATAACTGTTAGTTCGAGCAAATGACTTCTGCGATGATTAATATTATCCAGTAGCAATTTGCAGATATCCGCCAAATTCTCAAGCTTATTGTCAATGCTGGATTGCCAGTCAGTGAATCTAAATTTTTTAGAGGCCATTCTAAAGACCACCGAGTGGTATAGATCCCCGATAACCTTCAATGAATTCTCTACCGTTTCGACAATTTCAGCGATTTCAATATAGCGCTGACCGGCCTCCAGGGCGAGGTCAGTATAGCGGCCGGAAAAAATACTCATTTCTTTTAGTTCGATGGCGGAGTAGATTTCGCGCAGCTTTTTATCAAGCAGGTCATCGTAATAGCGCACTTCCAGCAACTGGTTCAAGGCAAATTCAATGACGTCTGGAATATCCAGCGATCCACTGGGCTCAATCACAAAAGCACTGTTCCAGTCGATAACCGCCAGGTCATTTTTATAATATTGCAGCTTGGTTTCATAGACGCGTTCGTAAATCTGAGGTGAGAGAGTGTTTTTTTCTTCATTTAAAATGAGGGCGGCAATGTCCTCTTGCTCCAGAATGAGCGAGGCATCCGGAAGATCAATGGCCAATTTTTCAATGAAATAGAGAATGAAATCTTCGTTAACGGTCGAATCTTTAATTTCATTAATTTTGCCAATCGCCGCGCGAATTTGCTGGCCCAGTTCGATTGCCTTGGCGCGAGCGTGGTTGTCGAGGTCATCGTAGTTTTGGATAATATCGGAAAGAGTTCTTAGTTCATCAATGCTGGTGCCTTCGGGAATGATGAATTCAAAGGTGAGAGAAAGTGTCCCGAAGTCCCAAAGCTTGGCGCTGAGCTCGCAAGTAAAATTTATATTCTGAGTGCTAAAAGCATATTGGCCAAGAATAACGCTCAAGGGATCGTTGGAAACAATAACCGCCTGGCGATTAATTTTTTTAAGCTTAAATTTCGATCGGGAGGTGGTGGCCTCCGAAAAGATCTTTTCTGCTATTTCTAAATTGATTTCTTCTCCGATATCAAAGACTCGGTAGACAAGAATTCGGCCTTTTGTGATGGTGTTTTGGAAAGTTGTCATGACTTAAGTCTAACATATTCAGATTATTTAGGAATGTGAGCAAAAATGTGACCTTTAAGGGCTTAATTTTATCAATATTTGGTGCTATAATGGCATTTCTTTGTCAGGTATTGTCTACTCAAGCAGGAAGTCTATGATCAAGCAGCGAATCGAGAAATTAAAAAATGATTTTCAGAACTTTGGGGCCTGGGAAGAGCGCTACAAACACCTGATTGATTTGGGCAAAAAAATGCCAGTCATGAACGAAGATTATAAAACAGAAGAAAACAAAATCAAAGGCTGTCAGTCGCAGGTCTGGTTGCACGCCGAATTGGTTGGCGATAAAGTTCAATTTAGCGCCGACAGCGATGCTTCCATCGTGAAGGGAATTGTCGCACTTTTGGTTTATGTTTATTCCGACTCAACTCCTGATGAAATCTTGCTCACTAAGCCAACTTTTTTAGAAGAGATAGGATTGCGGGAGCATTTATCGATGAGCCGGGCCAATGGTCTAACCGCCATGGTGAAACAAATTTCTTTTTACGCCATGGCCTTCAAAGCTAAATTGCAAATGGATCAATTAAATAGAGGATAATATGCTTAATATTTCACGTCCAAGAAGAAACAGAAGAACTCCAGCAATCAGAAATTTGGTTCGAGAGACGAATCTTTCAAGTCATGACTTGATTGCGCCACTTTTTGTGATCGAAGGTCAAAATGTATTTGAACCAATTCACTCAATGCCAGGTATCTCCCGCCTCTCCATCGACCTGTTGGTCAAAGAGTGCAAAGAGCTTCATGCCCTGGGTGTTCCTTGTGTTTCGCTTTTTCCAGCGATCGACAATAAGTTAAAAGATACTCGTGCGACCGAGGCCTATAATCCTAACGGACTTTATCAGCGGGCGATTAAAGAAGTTAAGAATGCTATTCCTGAGCTGCTGGTTATGACAGACGTAGCACTTGACCCTTATTCCAGTGATGGACACGATGGTTTAGTTGACCCTAAAACTGGTGAGATTTTAAATGATGCCACTTTAGAAGTACTGGCAAAAATGTCGCTGGTTCAGGCAAAATCAGGATCAGATATTCTAGGTCCTTCTGATATGATGGATGGACGAATTGGTTTTATTCGCGACGCCCTGGATGAGGAAAACTTGACCAACACCGCGATTATGTCTTACGCCGCAAAATATGCTTCCGCCTTTTATGGGCCGTTTCGAGATGCTCTAAACTCGGCGCCAAAATTAGGCGATAAAAAAACCTATCAAATGGATTTTGCCAACGTCCGCGAAGCACTACGCGAAGCCTATCTGGATGAATCGGAAGGGGCAGACATCCTGATGGTTAAGCCTGGCCTTCCCTACCTCGATGTCATCAAAACCATTCGCGACAACACCACGCTGCCGATGGCCGCATACAATGTGAGTGGAGAGTACGCCATGGTAAAGGCCGCCGCCGAAAAAGGATGGATTGATGGAGAAAAAGTAATGATCGAAATGCTTTGGGCCTTCAAGCGCGCAGGCTCAGATATGATCCTTACTTATTTTGCAAAAGAAGCTGCTCGCGTCCTTAATAAGTAACTAGAGCCCTGGGATTTTGTTGATCCGCATGACTTTTTCGTAGGTATTGAGGTGAGAATCTGACAGCTTCAGTGATTGGGTGCAGTGCCTCTCTTCATTGTAGAAAAAATCCTCTGCCCCTTGAATCAGGATACCTTCAACTTTTCCCGTCTCTTTGTTGAAGACCGGTGATCCGGAGTTTCCACCATAGGAATCCAGGTTAGCGGTAAAATAATTAGCACGAAGTAGCCAGGAGTGAAATTTTCTTTCACGTTCAATATTATTCATGCGAGAGACTTTTGCGCCATCTGCAACTTTCATCGGCAGTCCCAAGGGATGGCCGATCACTACCAGCGGAGTATCAAGATTTACGCGGCCAATTTTTCTGTGCTTAAGAGGTGATCTGTCTTCAACCTTTCGGTCTAGTTCAATAATCGCATAGTCACTTACTTCCTTTTCGTTGTAGATGTATTTTTGTGCGATAATTTTTTTACAACTATAAACATTACTCTTTTTAAATTGATTAGTGCCTTCCTTGAAGTCGAAAACCCATTTGTTTTCTGAACATTCAGCTTCGGAAATCATACAATGACCGGCGGTAACCAGACGATCGGGTGCGATTAAAAAACCAGAACAGTCCCCAACGCTGAATTGCTCACGAAAACGTTCATCTTCACAAAGTAGTGGAATGGAATTTTTTAATTTACGGTGTGGAAAATTAATCAAGGAATTATCATCGCGATCTTCAGTTAGGCGTCGCTTAGAAACTCGAACCGCTACCGATCTGCCCTTTTCCACAAAGTCGCGATCAGAGTAGTCTTCAATTTCGGTGCGGTCATCCTGTCCATAAATGAGATCGGTGTTTTGATCTAAATCAATAAGACGCGCTTGTGAGTTCAGGCTTACTGAAAGGCCTAATGAGACGAGCATTGTGAATGATGCCATCTTCATAAGAGTTCGCTTACCCATAGAATCCCCCAAACGTTCATTTTGACTGAGCAGAGAAGTATAATAAAGCGGGGAAATTTGAAAGCGATTTGAAAAGATTACCTGATAACTATTGAGAGCGAAGAGCAGGTCCTCTGCCGAAGGCAGAGGACCCTATAATATTTACAGATGATTAAAACCAGAATGAAATACTTGAAGAGAGTTTGAAGGCCTCTGCATTTGGGTTATCGACGCCCTTGATGAAACTCAGGTCTTTTACCCGATTTTTGGAAACCAGTTTTCGCTCGTAAAGTGCTCCAGTGGTAATAAAAGATGACTTCGACAATTTGTATTGAATCGCACTTTCAATTTTGTAGTTGGTCGATCTGTAGGTATTGCCACTTTTATCTGAATAGCGAGAATCGGCCTTATAAGTGATCGAATCGACCGTGAAGTTTTCATAGGTGTGGCCCAGGTCTTTGACGTAAAGGTATTCGGTATTGAGCACCACGCTCCAGATTTCATCCAAATGGTACTGGCTTCCCATTTGAAGGAAGTATTCATTTTTGGCGAAGGTCGTATAAGAATCAAACGGCGCTTTGCTGGAGAAACCATAAAGCATATCGACCCAAAATTCGAAATCATTTCCGTCTTTGTTTAAACCAAAATCGACCGCGTAACTGGCCTTAGGTGAGAGTTTACTTTTGTAGTAAATCTGGCCGGCGGTAAAGGTCCAGTCCTGGCCGCGATAGAGTTCCAGCTTGTTGGCAAGCCCAAGTTGTTTGGATGTATTGAAGGCCGGAACTTCTGCTGGAATAAGCGCTAATTGTTTTCGGACTTTGAGTTGTTCCAGTTCCTGTGGCGGTATAATAAGGTCTGTTCTGATCATCAAAAGAAACTTCCGAACTATCTCCCCACAACGAAAAAATATTCAGAAAACCACGCGAGCGGTGTCCGTATCCCACGCTGGCAAAAGCTTTGTTGCTGACTTTTCTCCAGCCGTTTTCCGTTCCAAGCAATGATCCACCATCCAGGTAAGTATTTTCAACAGCACCCCAGTGTAGGTTTTGAAATTTTACTACACCTTTACCCAGTGAAATTCTCCAGTCTCTGATCCCGCGGTAGCTAGCATAGGCCTCTTCAAAAATACTATTTTGAACTGTCAGATTGGTGTCGATATTAAGTTTAATCGCGGCAGTCATGTTTTCTTGTTCCGCAAAGACTTTTAAATCCAGAACGCCGATCCCGATAACGGCAGCACCAGTTTTGCGTTGAATTTTTTCGTAGTTGAGGGCATCAAGGGCGATAAAACCCTTTAGGGAAGTGTCGAAGGAAAAAGCGAAACTAGGCACCAGTGTAGTTGCTAGAACTGCGAAAAAAAGTTTTCTCATGTATCCCCCAAAAATGTCTAATGGGGGTTATGTATCACTTGTCGGATTCTTTTTCTATACACTTTTCTACAGAATCGAAGTAAGTTTGGTACTCGCCCTTGACCGAATCCCAACAATTCTGGGATGCCACAGAGCGCTCTTCGCGACTATGGTGTGAACATGACACCACCAAAAAACTAACTGTAAGAATTGTGACCATTTTAAGGCCGAAGTTAAATAAAGGTCGTTTGTTGGAATTTTTCATTTTGTAGGCTCCTCAATCCAATTTTAATGCATTTTTGGATTGAGGAGAAGTGAAGCATTTTTGCCGTTTATTTTTTAGCTGCAGCGTCTGTGGCCGGTGCCGCTTCTTTGCTGTCTGCTTTCATTGGGCACTGTTCGCCTTCTTTCATTTTACATTGCTGATCTTTAGCACAACATGATTTGCAATCACCTTTATGTCCACGGTGATGAGCACATGAAGTAAGGACCAGAAGTGTAGTGATAAGTGAAGCTTTGATTAGTAATTTCATTTTTTTCTCCGCAAGTAGTTATAAGTTAGTCCTTATTATAGATCGAACTAAAAAAGATTGCAGAAATTTATAGAAATTTATAAAGACAGGGAGAAATTTGCAGTCTTGATACCCAACTCTTTTGGTAAGAATTTTAAAGTATCCAAACCATGATAGGTAAAAGGATTATTGGCCGCCAAAAAAAGCAGCGGTCTAATCGCCGATTTAGTTTCGTAGCTGGAGCTGATCACCACATTGTGGCCGCGCTGAGCAGCGAGGAGCATGATGGCAAAACTTTTTGAGATTCCCAGCAAGGATGGTTTTAAGACCAGGTGAGTATTGGCCGGCAGTCTTAGCAGGTAATCCAGATCGGCAATTAAGCATAGCAGTGATTCATCCAGGGCCTGAGGATAAGGATAGACTTTACTGAAAGCTAAATAATCATACTGATTTTTAAAAGGCTCTTCTAAGTATTCAATCGACTGATTAAAGTTTGAACCGCAAAAATTTTCCAGCTCACTCATGAAAAAAAGCAGTTCTTCCAATTCAAAGGATCGATTGCCATCCAGGCGAAGACGGATACCCGGGGCAGTGGCCAAAAGATTTTTAATCAGGTTTTTTGTTTCTTCCAGGCATTCTTTGGTTGGGCGAATTTTTATTTTCAGGCATTCTGCTAGGGCCTCAGATAAAGACCCGGGGCCCAGGCCGCTGGAGTAGAGAGCATTGAGCTTGATCTCTTTATTGGAAATTAGCGATAAGCTTTGGGGAGAGACTTTTTCTATCACGGCAAAAAGGATACTTTCGATGATAAATAAAAGTTCGCCGCTATTTTTGTAGAGTGACGAGGGATTTTTAATCATATTAAAATAAGGTGCCTCAAGGACAATTTGCTCCAAGGAAATTTCGGCTTCAGAAAAAAACTGATCGAGTGTGTATTGCCATTCTTCCAGCGTGTAGTGGTGAAAATGGGGGAGAGGTGTCAGGTCAATTTTTCCGATCAGCGTCTCTTCCGTTGAGATGGCAACAGACAATGCGCGGTTATGATTAAGAGTACGATTTAAAACTGTGATGGGAGCAGTGTAGTTAAATTCAAATAGTGAGAAATCGAGATTTATTTTCACCACCATTTCTCAGCTGAAATAAGCAATCCGACCGAGGCCAAAACACAGTAAAAAAGGAGGTACTGTGCCGTTTTTGCCAGAGCATTATTCATGCGTTTATCAATTTCTCCACGGGCGATATGAAGCCAGTTGGCGATAAAGGCCAGCGGTAAAAATGCCACCGGAAAAAGCCAGGTGTACTGATAAAGAAAAGTAACAAAAAGAATGACGAGCGATGAGGCGCCGATAAGCGCCAGGCAAAGACGGCGCTGAAAGCTCTCTCCAAAACGAACGGCAATGGTTCGTTTATTTGCTTCACGATCGCTTTTTATATCGCGAAGATTGTTGATGGCAAGAATGGTGGCCGAAATAAATCCCGGACCAAATCCCATGAACAGAGCAAGCTTTGAAAATTGGTGGGTTTGTAAATAAGTGGTCCCGCTAACGGCAATAACCCCAAAAAACAAAAAAGAAGCCGCTTCGCCCAGACCGTGATGGGATAGGGGGAATGGTCCTCCAGTGTAACCGTAAGCAAAATAGAGAGACAAGAGACCGATGAAAATAATCACAGGGCCTCCGACCCACATCAGATAAATTCCACTCAAAAAAGCAAGGCCCATCACTAAAATCAGTGCGCGCTTCATCGCACTCGCTGAAATCAATCCGGCCTGAGTCACTCTGGTTGGTCCAAGTCTTGTCTCATTATCCACCCCGCGAAGGGCATCGAGGTAATCATTGGCCAGGTTTGAAGCGATTTGCATGAGAAGAGCGGCGATGATCGTCAGGATCGCTATCGTGAAATTCAAATGGCCTTGGTGAATATAGGCAATGGCCAGACCAAGAATCACTGGCGAGAGCGAAGCAAAAAGGGTTTTAGGTCTTATGGCCTGAAGCCAGTTATTTAGCTTTGTATAAGTCATTATAATTTAATTGTTCTTAGAAGGTCGTAGACCTCTTTATTGGTATTGCTGTCGACAAAAATTTCCATCAGACAGTGATTTTTTTTCTCTTGTAAATCCTGGAAGGTCGTTTTTAGCTCAGCTGGGTTTTTGACTTCCAGATAGTCGATATTTGCCAGGGCCGCGGCCTTCTTGAAAGTCTGTCCATGGGGACTGGTAATATAATCTAAGACCTCACGTTCTTTATGAATCGGCAGGAGAGTGAAAATTCCACCTCCGTCGTTATTGACCAATATTATTTTGAGTGGTTTTTTTAAGCTCTTTAAAAAATAGAGAGAATTGAGATCATGGATAAAGGCCACGTCGCCAATGACCAGATAAACTTCCTTTTCCGCTCCGTCGATGAAGCCGCAGCTAGAAGCGATAAAACCTTCAATCCCACTGACTCCACGGTTGGTAGCGATGGTAATATTTTTTCGATTGTTATAAGAAAAATAGGCATCGAAGGATCTGACCACTGTACTGTTGCCGATATAGAGAATCGAGTTGTCCAAAATGTGATCAACAATCACTTTACTGATCAGCGGGTAGGCCAGCGGTCCATCATCGATGAGTTTTATTTTTTTCTGGGTAAAGGATTCAAAGTTGAGGTTTAGTTTTTTTGCGGGCAGCTCATCTTCACCCATCGCCAGGCAAAGAGCTTTTAGCGTCGAATTGATATCAGCATTGATTCTCGTTTTGGTGTGATGAGAAGGATCTTCTTTTTCTTTATTCAAGCTCAGCGTGATTAAGTTGATGGCAGGCACTTGCTTTAGAAATGAATAATAATGTTTGGAAGTCAGTCGCCCCCCAATGTGCACAATGGTTTCCGGTGGGTTTTTGATTAAAGCTTCCTGGACTTCAGGATGATCAAAAGTGGGAAGAGCATTGTCGGTGAGATTAAATTGGTATTTGAGCGAACTCGAAACATCAAAATAAGTTGGGGCGTTTAATTTTTTTATAAATTCCACTACAGCTTCGAGATCATCATAGGGATTCAAACTTCCGATAACCAAAAGGGTACTGGTTGATTTTTTTAAAAGATGAGCGAGTTCCGTTATTTCAAATTGAGTGGGAATAGTATTTAAATTCATGTAGCGCGTACTGGGGCCTGATCGATTCATTTGATCCTGGGCCAGACTTAAATATTTTTCGGGCATCGCCACGATCGTTTTTTCCAGTGGCTCGCGGAAAGCACAATTAATATGAACCGGACCCTTTTGAGGGAAAAGAGATTTATGAATTAAATTAGAGAGTGAAGAGGTTAGGGCCAATGGACTAATTTCCACCGAAGGAGCTCCCAGATTCATTTGGCCTTGGACATAATCGCCATAGAATTTAGTTTGATCCATGGTTTGATTATCATCGCAAAAGGTGAGCTCAGGTGGTCGGTCGGCAGAAAGCACAATCAAGGGAAGATTTGATTTTTTGGCCTCGATCACCGCTGGCATATAATTGGCCATTGCCGTGCCTGAAGTACAGCTCAGAACACAGGGAAGTCCGGTGGCCTTCGAATATCCCAGGGCGCGATAGCCTGCTGCTCGTTCATCCATGCAGATGAAAATTTGAATTTTATGATTGGTCTCTTTTGCACTGACCATCGCTGCAATCAGCGGAGCATTGCGCATTCCAGGAGAGAGATAGAAATGAGTGATCTTATTTTTTAAAAATTCGTCAATGATGAGTGAGGCCCAGACACGGTTAATGTTTTCTGATAATAATTTATTCATTGTTCACAACCTTTAAAAAAGGATTCATTTTAATTCCCGTCTCGATCCATTCTTCTTCCGCGATAGAGCCCTTAACTATTCCTGCCCCGCCAAATAAGATGAGTTTCTCTTTTTCAATTAAAGCGCTACGAATTCCCACCGCTAGTTCTGAATAGTCAGCACTGATGACTCCGATTGGGGCGGCATACTGCTCGCGCAAATAGGGTTCAAGCTCTCTTATTTTTGCTTTGGCCTTATCCCATGGGAGTCCCCCTACCGCAGGAGTGGGATGCAGGCGTTTCACTAGTTCCAGTGGACCAATATCAGCAATAAGCTTTGCCTTAATCGGTACTGAACGATGTTGGATATAGGGAAGTTTCATGGTTTGCAGCGGTGATATTTCTAGGCTTTCAGCAATAGGTTTTATTTTTCTCACAATTTCTTCGGTGACAATATTGTGTTCGCGCACCAGTTTGTCTGAAGAAGTAAGCGTTTCTTCAAATTGCTGGTCTTCCTGCGGGCATTTGCCTCGGGGGGCACTGGCCGCCAGGGAGATCGATTCAAAGAGATGCTCCTGCAGCGAAAAAAGTTTTTCAGGAGTAAGGCTGATAAATGATTTACCAAAGCTCATTTGATAAAAAATGGCATAGCTGGAATTGGCGTCGTTATTTTTTTCCATCAAGGCCTTGAAAAAAACAATTGGCTCGATCGGCCGGTCATATCCAAAGATCTTCTTTCTTGACATGACTATTTTTTCGAGCTCTCCGCTCTCAAAAAGAGTGTTGCAAGCGCTGATCATATCTTCCCATTGATCGTGCTCGGGGTATTCGTCGTAAGACTGCCAGGGAGGAAGGAGAGGGTCGTATAAATTCAAATCGAAGCTGTTGTTAAAAAAGAGGGCAGGAATCGAAAAGTTTTTATATTCATAACTTTTGCAAATCGTCAGTTCTGTTTGTCCATTCCTACAAACAAATCCCCATTCGGGAAGATGAAATTCTGCAAGCTCCGGGTCTTGTTCAAATAAAAATGAGGCAATAAGTGAAAGTTTTGGATGATTTTTTAAATACTGGTCTAAATCCTGGGCCTTCAGGGTTTCAGCATGGCCTAGACCTAAAAAAGAGTAATCATTGTATTTTGATTTGAAGTAAAATACACGCTCGCAATTGAGATGATTCAATAATTGGTAAAGATCGAGACCGCTATAATGAAAATGAAGATCTGAATCGTCCTTGTTGGCCACATGCTGCTTCAAGGCCGAATGAATCTTCTGGAGTTCCTGTTGTAGGAAAGACTCAGTTTTCATACTCCTACTTTTTATCGCCAATATAAAGCATCGCGATTCCAAAAGTCAGCGATTGCTTTTTGAGATTGGTAAAACCTGCTTTTTCCATCATACCCAAAAATTTATCGCCATAAGGAAAGTCTTCGACACTTTGGTTTAGGTAAGTGTAAGCATCTTTATGTTTTGAAACCATATTCCCAATACGCGGAAGAAAATGGCGGAAGTAAAAAAAGTACACCGCGCGAACAATGGGGTTGGTTGGAATGGCGAATTCCATAATCATCAGGCGTCCTTCATTTTTCAGCACGCGATGAATGTCGAATAATGATTTTTGAGGATCGGAAAAATTTCGAATACCAAAAGAGATAGTGGTTAGATCAAATGCATTGTCAGCGGCAGGAATGTTAACGCCATCTCCGAGCATTAGAAATATTTTTTTCTCCAGACCTTTTTTCTTAATTTTTTCTACTCCAATATCAATCATTCCTTTAGAGAGATCGATGCCGGTAATTTTTTTGATGCGTGGATCAGCAATCAACGTAAGGGGAACATCTCCGGTTCCCGTGGCCAGGTCGAGGGCATTAATAGAATCTTTTTGTGGAAGATGTTTAAGTAGCTTTTTTCTCCAGTAAATATCAATCCCAAACGAAAGGGTGTGATTGAGAAGATCATAGGTCGATGCGATTTCATTAAAAATTTTATAGGATTCTTTTTTTCTTTCGCTTATTTCGTTGTTCATTTTTTTACCCGGTTACTGGAAGTCAGAATTCTTAATATTTAAGCCCCTTTTTTACCTTAAAGAGAGTGTTCCTAGCAAGAATAGGATTTACAAAAATGATTGTTTTTGCTAACTTTCTGGCGTTCCTAGGAAAGTTGCACTAAAGGTAATTAATGGTCACTGATTTTCTGGATTCACTTCCCCCTCATGTCCTTCAGCGGTCTAAAAATTTAGACCTCAGAGTGCGTTCAGTAGCGGCCCATGCGGCCATTGATGACGTTCTCTCCCGTTCGGTGTTGAGAGGAGGAAAGCGGCTTAGACCCCTGTTAACTTTTTTGATGGCCAACCTCTTCAAGGTTGACCTGGATCAGATCACTCCCTTTGCCAAGGCGACCGAACTGGTGCATGCCGCTTCTCTATCTCACGATGATGTTATTGATAACGCTACTTTGAGAAGAGGCGCCCCCTCGATAAATATTCTTGCTACCAATAAAAAAGCAGTACTCGCCGGAGATTATTTACTGTCCTCAGTGATTGTCGATTTGTGTTCAACTGGAGAATTGGGGCTGGTCAAGGAAATGTCTTTAGTCATTAAAGACCTCTCTGAGGGCGAATGGCTGCAATTGGATCTTATTTCCAGCCGAGACTATAGCCGAGAATTAATTCGGGAGATTGCTCTTAAAAAGACTTCTTCTGTGATGAGTTATTGTACGGTTGCTCCTTCCATTTTTACCAAAATGCCGCATGAGGTTCAGGCCATTTGTCGCAATTTCGGAATAAGTTTAGGTCTGGCCTTTCAATTAATCGACGACACGCTCGATTATTCAGGTGACTCCCAAAAGGATCAAGAGCTCGATTTAAAAAATGGAATTGTTAACGCTGTGGTTTTTGAACTACTAGACACTCGCCCTGAGTTAATGAAGCGCTTTAAAGAGGGTGAAGACCTAACTGGCCTGCTTAGCTCAGAAGATATCAGTCCTTCCGTCAGGGCAATTTCCAATGAGGCCCTTGGCCATCTGGAGAATGCTCGTCTGGCGCTAACTGCGCTTGAAGATCATTTGAGTCTGACACTCTATAAAGATCAACCGACGGAGTTGGAAGAGGCCTTGTCGCATCTCCATCTGATCATTTCTTATATGGCCCTCAGACAACAGTAATTATATTGTGGCCAGGCAACTGATTGAGGTGCCTGACCACAATAAAAATTTTAGTAGGCAATATTACAAGTCTGACGACCTCTCAAATCACGTGAACAATCATTCAATGCATATCTGCAAGCTTCGCCTTTGACGTCGGAATTCATTGGCCCAGTTGCTGTCCCGATATATCTTTGGACAAACATTCCTGCTGGATCCAATCGGTTTACTGTACACTGCTCAGTTCTCGTTCTGCTTGGTGGACGTGGATCATTTCGATTGTCGATTAATCCTCTGTTCACGCAGCGAACCCCGTAGCTATCTCTTCTTGCCAGTTCGGCCTTACAAAAGTTATCGGAAGTTTCGCAGGCATCTCTTTCGTTTGCTCCCGGGGCGCTAAAGCTTCTGACTGTTCTTCCCCAGCTATCGATCATATCTGTCTGGCAAATATAGTTTCGGGGGTAGGGATTAGGATTCGGATATGGGTTGGGATTTGGAATAGGAATAAATTTCAATTCGCATTGGGCATCGTAATAACGGCCTGTAGATTGAGCGTAAGAAAGAGCATCATGACAGTCATAGAGCGCTTGATCACAAGCGGCCTGTTGAGAATAGGCAGAGCGAGTGAAATTTTCGTATTCATAACCATTGCGTTGATCTCGAATCACTGAGGTACAGACTTCAGCGCTAGCGAAGGTCGAAAGAGTTAAGAGAAAAAGTGCCAATAAAGATTTCATTTTTGTCTCCTGAAGTGTGAGGTCTATTTAGTTTTCAATTTCCAAAACATTGAGGATTCTTGGTCGCGGTCGAGGAGCGGGCCCTGGACGACGAGGTTCTGAACCTGGTTCGTGTCTTGGTGGCTCTCTAGGATCGCGCGGGCGAGGATAATTAGGTTCGCGCGGGTATCTTGGTTCGCGCGGGTATCTTGGTTCGCGCGGGTAACTTGGTTCGCGCGGGTAATCAGGATAGCGAGGTGGATAGGTTGGAGGATAAGTCGGTGGATAAGTAGGAGGGTATGACGGTGGAATCGGAGGGATAGGATAACTGCTGATGACTTTGGTTACGACACAAACTGAATTGTAGTGTTGGCCATAGGCCTGATACTCAGAGAGTTTTTGGCGACAATCCCAGCTTGCCTCATCACAGGCCGCGCTCGGAGAATAAGACGAGCGGGTAAAGCTATCGTATTCATAACCGTATTGATCGCGAATGGTGAGAGTACAAATATCGGCCATCGCGAGGCTTGAAATTAAGAGCAAAAGAAATGCAAGTGTAGTCTTCATAAATCAGTTTTCTCCATAAAATTTAGATTAACTACCTTTGGAGATACCGATGAATTTTGGATTGATCAAACGCTTCTTTGAAGATTGAGTAAGAAAGGGCCTATAAAAGGCCCTTTGTAAGAATATTTATTATGCAGCAAGTATTAAGCTATTGGCCGGAACCATTATGGCACTAGCAATTTCAGGACTCTTTCTTGACCGATCGTACGAATAAAACCCGCTAATTTCGGACCTTTTTCTAAGTTAATCAGCTTCTTATAGAGCAAGGTGAAGACTTCCATTGGCTCTAATTCCAGGGCATTGATCATCTCATACATTTTTTCATGCAGGGCCTTGTCATCAGCAATCGCATTCCATTCCGTGGCAAGATAGTCTCTGAGCGTTTTTAAGAAGTTTGTTTGCTTTTCACTCATTTCTAGCTTGAGAGCTTCTTTATTAAGCGAGAATTTAAATTCTTCAGGCGCTGAATTCTCAATCCAGTAGGCCGCACGGACTGCGCGCTCTTGAAAGCGTCTTTCGTCGCGTTCGTTTTTAATTTCATTATTATAAAAACCACGAGCTCTCGTTACTTCGAGGTCATTAATTTGCAGAACATTACAAAGGTGACGGAAGGCCGGTTGAAATGGCATTTCGGTCGGGATTTCGCCGATAGAAGAAAGTTCGTAAACTCTTTTGGCCATCGCCACTTTCTTTTCATTTCCTACTTCCAGACCGTAGGCCAATCTCTCCATTCGATCGAAATCCTCATAATTTTTTATGACATCAAGATCGAAGCTCAGACCAAAATCCGTATTGGTTTTATAACTCGCAAAAATCCAACGAACCATTTCCGGCTCGTAAACTTCCAGCACGTCATTAACTGTTACCAGATTTCCTTTGGAGGAACTCATTTTTCCGCCCATGCCTTTAATCGACACGAAATCGTATTGTAAATACATTGGCGGTTTCCAGTCATAAACTTCGGTGACGATTTCTTTGGCGGTAGTGAACGATCCACCTTGCGAAGAATGGTCTTTTCCACCTGGTTCGAAATCTACTTTTTCAAATGCCCAACGCATCGGCCAGTCCATTCTCCATGGCAGTTTGACTCTGCTTGAAGTGTTGATGTCTTCTGTACCGTGATGAGCGCATTCTTCGAATTCACATTTATAAGCAAGCGTTGAATCGCCATCAAAACTAATGATCGCCGTTTTATCTCTATTGCATTTCGAGCAATAAATATTGACCGGTTGCCAGTTGTCTTCCAGTGGAGTTGCTCGCCATTTATTTAAAATGCCTGCAATGACTTCTTTTTTACGAAGTGTCAGTTTGATTTGTTCTTTATACTCACCACTGCGGTATTTTTTTGCCTGATAAAGTGGCTCTGCTACAATTCCCATTTTTGCAATTTGGGCCTCAAAAGCTTTTTCATGGTGAGCGGCATAGGACTCGTGTTCTCCAAATGGATCTGGAGTGTCGACGATGGGGTTGAAAAGAAATTTTTGTAATTCGTCTTGTTTTGGCATATTGGCCGGAACTTTTCTGAATGTATCGTAATCATCCCATGAAAAAATAAAACGAACTTTTTTACCGCGCTTTTTTAAGCCGCGTGCCACCAGATCCACGGTGATTACTTCGCGGAAGTTTCCAAAGTGAACAACACCTGAAGGTGTAATTCCTGAGGCCAGGGTGTAGAGTTCTTTGTCATTGTTGGCCCTGATTAGTTTATCAGCGGTCAAATCCGCCCAGTGAACGGCATCGTTTAGTGCTTGTGACATATTTTTTTTCCTTAATTGAGTCCGAGTTTCGCTAGTAATTGAACTTGAGTGAGAATACCTTTTTCAACTTCCAGATTAATGAGGACCAATGCTTTTTGGGCCAGCGGGCGTTCTTCAGCCGTGCATAGCGAGAGGTCGATATGTTTCTGATTTTTTACTTCAGAGAATTTTACATATTTTGTTAACAAATTGACTGCTTCATCAAAAGATAGAGTTGGCTTCATGCAAAAAATCCTTAAGGAGATTGTTTCTAGATATTTTAATTTCAATTGATACTAATGGAATTAGTAGTGCTTGAAAACATGATTTAAGAACTTATGCAAGGCGGTGCAAGTATTAATCTGCTGTTAACTAATGAAGAAATTACAAGGGGAGGGATACTTTTTGAAATTTCAGGTCATAATGGCCCATGCTAAAAATACTCGAAAATTTTAAAGACTTAGGTCTTAGTTCTGAAATCCTATTGGCCATTGAAAAATCTGGTTTTAATACTCCAACCACCATTCAGCAAAAAGCTTTGCCGCTTATCCACAATGGCCGTGATTTACTGGTTGAGGCCCAAACTGGTTCGGGGAAAACTGCTTGTTTTGCCTGGCCCCTATTGCAAAAAATAAGTGATGATAAACAAAATGAAAAATCCATGGTGCAGGCCCTCATTTTAACTCCGACCAGGGAGCTGGCCTTGCAAATTTCGGGGGCCTTCTTTCGTTTTGGCGAATATCAAAAAAACAAAGTGTCGGTCTTAACCGTTATTGGTGGCGAAAGCATTGATCAGCAGACTCGCGTTTTGAATGATGGAGTGGATATTGTCGTGGCGACACCAGGAAGATTGTTGGATTTGATCGGACAAAATGTTTTAAGTCTTAAATTCATTAAATTTCTGGTTTTGGATGAAGCGGATAAAGTTCTTGATCTTGGTTTTGCAGCAGAACTCGATTTGGTATTAAAAGAAATTCCAAGTATTAGGCAGAATTTATTTTTCTCTGCGACCTTTCCGGTAAAGGTTTTGGATATCGTAAAAAGAATTTCAGAAAACCCAGAACATCTTAAAATTGAAACGGACACTCCTACTGTCGAAAATATTTATCAAAGGGTCATCCTGGTTAATAAAGACAACAGGGGAATGTTACTACGTCATTTAATTGTTCATGAAAAAATGAAAAATGCTCTTGTTTTTGTAGCGAGTAAAACAGCAGCGAGTAATCTTTCTGAAAAATTGAAAAAAGTCGGAGTGCGCGCCGGGGCGATCCACGGGGACCTGTCGCAACCGGAAAGAAATAAGGCCTTAGCTGATTTTAAAGAAAAAAGAATTGATTTTTTAGTGGCCACAGATGTCGCCGCCAGAGGAATTGATATCAATAAATTATGCTTGGTGATTAATTTTGATTTGCCTCGTTCTCCTGCCGATTACATTCATCGGATTGGAAGGACGGGAAGAGCAGGAGAAAAAGGCCAGGCGATAACATTTATTGGCCATGAGGATCTAGAGCATTTCAAATTAATTGAAAAACGGGCACAGCTAAATTTGGAAAGAGAACAGATTGCTGGCTTTGAACTTACGGGCGAAGCACCTGCGATTGTCCGCGGTCGGTTGCCGGTTAAAGGAAAAAGAAAAAGCAAAAAAGATAAGGCCCGAGGTGCTCTTAAAGAATGAAATCGTTACAAGCATTTTTAGGGGCCTTGTCCTTGCGCAAATTACTGTACATAGCACTATAGAGTTTTCTTTCTTCCATCGCTATTTGATTGGCAATAGCATAGGTCCCTTCCAATTCACTCAACTGGATTTGAAAATTTTCTTTATAATCTTTTAGTTTCGGGTACTGAGAGAGAATTTCTTTTTGTTTGGCGAAGGCCAAGGTGTGCATTTGTATTGAAGCTTTAAACTGGGCCTGGGTTGCTGGATCTTTGGTCATTGGCAAAGCATATGAAACATTTTTTATGATGCCATCAAAATCTGTTTCAACTAATTCCTTCCAGGTAAAATTTCCCGACATGGTGAATGACTTTTTTCCCGATGTGGCCGTCGCATTAAATTGTTCTTTGCGCGAGAGTTCAGTGACTCCCCAGGAATTGAGTAATTTAATATAATTGTCTTGTTTCCTTTTGTAGTACTGGATAAGCAATTTGATTCCATCAATATCCGGATAATGCGAGCTAATATTAAGCGCTGGGGTTTCTCGTAATTTTGCTAGTTGTTTTTCCAATTCAGCAAATTGATTTTCTCGCTTACATAACTTGTCGCTGGAACTTTTGATTAAGTATTCGCTCAGTTTATCTTCAGTCTTAGCTGTCTTGGGGTGATTTTGGTGATCTTGGTGATAAAGATAAGGGGTGAGTCCAGGGTAAATATCTCGGTTGATAATCTGACCCTCAGGACTAGAAATCATAGGATAAGAATTATCTGCTGTATTTTTTCTGGTTTCTAAAAAAACATCTTCCAGCGATTTTCCTGCTGCCATATTACTAATAAACTTTTCAGCGAATGTGGTGTATCCTGGGTGATCTTTTCCTGTCGAAGAAATCACGCAATTATTCTCATTGGCCAGCTCAAGGCTATTGCCTGAGTAGCTGCTAAAATCGATAATGGCGAGTTTTATGCCTTTTTCTTTAGCAAGCTCCGTAAGATTTTTGAAGGCGTCCATGCTTGAGTTATTCAAGCTCTCTGCGACTGTGGGATTTTCGGATCTGACCGCAACCGAATGAGTCAACTCATCTGCGGATTTTGAGAGTCCGTGACTTTCAATCATGACTAGGAGCTGATCTCCCGATTTAAGTTCGCCCGTTTTGATTTGATTTTCATACTGCTTGATCACAGCATTAAAATTATTTTGTGAGATATTGGCCTTTAAGGCAGCGTTGCGAAACTTGGTTTTGATGATGTCATCTGTCGTTGAGTGATCACCATTGAATATAAGAACAACTTGTCCCCATTTATTTTTTTGAAGATAGCGATCAAACGAATTGAGTGTCTCATCAAAAATAGTGGTCTTATTTCCCACGGGTTCACCGCCGCCGCCCATGAGGGCTATCCTTCGCTCAGAATAGGCCGATTGTGAAATGAGTAGGAGGGCAAGTGGTAAAAAATGAGCAAGCTTCATAAGATTATGTCTCCTGACTGACAGTTTAATTGTGACATACTTTATAAATTACTCAATTATTATTTAGACAGGCTTCGCCTTTTCAGGCATTTGCTTAATACCCCAGGTAAGCTTTTTTAATTTCCGGGTTATTTAAAAGATCCTGGGCATTTCCTTGAATTGAAATTTCACCATTGGTGAGAACGTAGGCACGATTGGAGACATTGAGCGCTAAATAAGCGTTTTGTTCAACCAATAAAATACTCATCCCACGCTGATTAATTTCTTTAATCGCCTTGAAAATAGAACTTACTAAAATGGGAGCAATTCCCAAAGAGGGCTCATCTAAAAGTAAAAGCTCGGGTTTACTCATAAACGCTCTGGCAATAGCGAGCATTTGTTGTTCTCCACCAGAGAGCGTTTGTGCTAATTGATTTTCCCGGTCTAGTAATTTGGGAAAGAGAGAATAAATATATTTAAAATCTTCTTCTATTCCCGCTTTGTCACGGCGGAGGTAGGCGCCCATTTCAAGATTTTCTCTGATGCTCAAATTGGCAAAAACTTGCCTGCCTTCAGGTGACTGAGCGATTCCCATCGCCGTTATTTTGTGGGCCGGCAAATGTTGGATAGGGGCCCCTTTAAAAAGGATTTCACCCGAACTGGCGGTTTCCAATCCTGAAATGGTATGCAGGGTCGTCGTTTTACCGGCACCATTAGAACCAAGTAGGGTGACAATTTCGCCAGTATTGATATGGAGATTGATATTTTTTACGGCGTGAATCACACCATAATGAGTATTGGCATTTTTAATTTCTAGAATTCTACTCATGAGTTTACCTCGATTTCCACACCTAAATAAGCTTCAATCACTCGTTTATTGTTTTGAATTTCGGCAGGTGATCCTTCTGCGATTAGATTTCCATAATCCAGGACAAATATCTTTTCGGCCAATCCCATGACTAATTTCATATCGTGCTCAATCAGAATAACAGCGATATTAAATTGATCCCTGATTAAATGAATGAGTTCAGTAAGCTCTCTGGTTTCAGTGGGGTTCATTCCGGCCGCTGGCTCATCCAGTAAAAGAAGTTTCGGTTCTGTTGCCAGGGCGCGGGCCATTTCAAGCTTTCTTTGCTGGCCGTAGGCGAGGTTTTTAGCGAGATAATCTTTTTTGTCATCGAGCTTAAAAAGGGCGAGGAGTTTTAAGCATTCTTCCTCAATTTTATTTTCTTCCTGATGAAATCTTTTCGTTCTGAAAATCCCCGACCAAAATCCGTATTGAATACGGGTGTGTTTGGCGAGCTTAATATTATCGATGACCGATAGATTTTTAAAGAGACGAATATTTTGAAAAGTGCGGGCAATTCCAAGTTCGGTAATTGCACTTGATTTACTATTTTTTAAATTTTTCTGATCCAGAGAAACACTGCCGCTCGTTGGTGTGTAAATTCCAGTAATGGTATTAAAGAGTGTCGTTTTACCGGCGCCATTTGGTCCAATAATGGCCACTAAGTCTCGCGGGTAGACTTTTAAGCTGACATCGTTGACTGCCGTCAGACCACCAAATTTCATGGTGACATGTTCAAGATCCAATAAAGGTATCAGCTTCATGACTTTCTCCCTTTGCTTAGGGAGAATTCATGCGCTCCAAAAATTCCTTGCGGACGGGCGAGCATTAAAACAATGAGCAATACCGAGTAAATGGGCATTCTCCAATCTGAAGCATGGCCTCCGATAAAACGCAGCACTTCCGGAAAGATTGTCAGGACAATGGCACCAATGACTGAGCCGGTGACTGAGCCCTGGCCTCCGAGAATAACCATTACCAATATAATTACACTCCACATGAAGTTGAAATTTGATGGATGAAGAAATTGTTGAGTGTGGGCAAATAGTGCGCCCGCCACACCGGCGATTCCAGCGCCTACAATAAAAGAAAAAAGTTTGTAGCGAAAAAGATTAACGCCCATATTTTCTGCGGCAATTTCATCTTCGCGGATGGAAATGATAGCGCGTCCATAAGTTGAACGCTTCAGATTGATCATAAATACAATAACCACCAGAGCTACTGCATAGATCCAGTAGATATTGGCCCAGTGAGGAATATTAATAAAGCCTCGAGGACCTCCTACCAATTCGGTGTTCATAATAATGATTCTTACAATTTCACCAAATCCCAGAGTCGCAATCGCCAGGTAGTCACCTTTTAAGCGTAGGCAGGGAACACCAATGATAATCCCGCATAAGGCAGCGGCCAGAAAACCCACGAGACAGGCGATGGCCATATTAATCGGGGTGGAAACAGGAAGCGCGTAAAAGGAACTATAAATAGCACTGGCATAGGCCCCGGCGCCCCAGAAACCCGCGTGTCCCAATGAAAATTGACCACAATATCCGTTGATCAAGTTTAGACTTAGGGTAAGCGTAATAAAAATTCCAACGATCAATAATATTTGAAGATAATAATCCATTCTTTAGACCTTCTCTTTAACGTTTTTCCCTAAAATCCCTGAAGGCTTTAGAAGTAAAATAAGAATTAAAATAAAAAATGAAACACCATCGCGATAGCTTGATTTATAAAGACCGGCCACCATGTTTTCCGCAATGCCAATAATAAACCCACCAAGGGCAGCGCCTGGAATGACACCAATGCCGCCCACCACTGCTGCGACAAAGGCCTTAATCCCAAGATTGAGTCCCATTAGAGGTTCAATTGACATGGTATAGCCCATCAACATTCCACCTAGGCCTGCGATACTGGCACCGAGAAAAAAAGTAAAAGAGATAATTTTATTTGTATTAATCCCCATCAGCTCTGCCGCTTGCAAATTAAAGCTGGTTGCTCTCATCGCCTTTCCAATTTTAGTAAAATGAGTCAACCACCATAAGAAAAGAAGCACAAAGATGGTGATGGCAAAAATGGCAAGTTGAATATTTGAAACATTCACATCCCCAAAATTGTAAATTTTCTCAGCGATAAAGGGAGGAATGGTTTTTGGATCGGCACCAAAAACTAATTGGCCGGAATATTCAAAAAAGAGTGAGGTTCCAATCGCGGTTATTAGCGCCGGAACCCGGCCTGATTTTCTAATCGGTCTGTAAACCAGTCGTTCTACTATAACGGCGATTGTTCCTGCCGAGAGCATTGCGGCCAGGATAGCGATAGGCATGGGAAGATTGGCCTTTAAAACGTAGTAGCCGCACATCGCACCGATCATTAAGAATTCACCATGGGCGAAATTAACCAGACGGATAATTCCATAAACCATAGTGTATCCCAAGGCCACTAATGCATATAGTGAGCCTTGAGAAATACCATTAATAAGATACTGGAGACAGTCCCAGAGAAAATAAATAGTATCTTCTGACATACTAAGGATTTACTTTTGTATGGAAAACAAAACCATTTTCTGTTGCTTCTAAAACAACTGCTGCTTTTTTAGGATTTCTATCTTTATCAAAAGTGATCATACCAGTTACACCAGCATAATTTGTTGTTTTAACAAGTTCAGCATTGATGTCTGATGGTTTGGTCGATTTTGCTTTTTGAATAGCAGCGTTCATGATTCCAACTGAATCATATCCGAGTGCCGCGAATCCACCAGGTTTTACCCCGTAAGCTTTTAGGTAGTCTTTTACGAAGCTCTGAACAACAGGGTCTTTGTCGTCTGGAGCAAAGTGATTAGAGATGTATGAACCTTTTACAGCACTACCTGCGATTTCAAAAAGTTTTGGTGAATCCCATCCGTCTCCACCCATGAATGGAACATTGATCCCAAGGGCGCGGGCCTGTTTAATGATGAGACCAACTTCAACGTAGTAACCCGGAACAAAAACGAAATCGGGATTAGCTCTTTTTACTTTTCTTAATAACGATTGAAAGTCGGTGTCTTTGGCCACGTAAGTAAGCTCTTCAGTTGATACCATTTTTCCACCAAGGCGGATAAATTCATCAGCAAAAGATTTTGCCAGACCTTTAGAATAGTCTGAAGTGTTTTCAATCAGGATTAATCCTTTTTTCTTTTTAAGAGTGTTCACTGCAAATTTTGCCATGACTACACCTTGAAAATCGTCAGTGAAACAGGCGCGTGAAATATAATCTCCAACTTGAGTCACTTTAATGTTGGTAGCGGTTGGAGAGATGAAAGGTATTTTTGCTTCTTGAACGATGGGAGCTGAGGCCAGTGCCAGAGAAGAAGTTGGCTCGCCGATAATAGCAGAAACTTTATCGATGTTGATCAGTTTTCTGGTTGCGGTTGTCGATTCGATCGCGTCTGATTTGTCATCTTCGATGATTAGATCAAATTGTCTACCGCCGGCCTTTTTTAGCTTTTGGTGAGCGAGTTTGATTCCGTTAACATTTTCCTGGCCGAAAGTCGCAGTTGCTCCTGTTATCGGGGAGACCACTCCAACTTTTAAATTGGCAGCAAATCCTGTTTGAGAGACCACGGCAGATGCCACTAAAGTGACTAAACATGCCAACATTTTGTGTGACAAACGAGACGAATTCATAAAGCACTCCTTAGTAAAATGAAGTATATGGGCCAATTGTAAAAAAAATTAGTTGTAATAACAGTAACATCTGAAAACACGATGTAAAGTTTTTTGCTCGAGTTTGTCCAAGCTTTATAAGTCCCTTGAATTTTTGCCAAATTGAAATTGGATTTAAAAAGTCCCAACAAACACTATAATCTTTTAATCCACCCATTCACGGCAATTGATGGTGACTATTTAGGAGATTTGATGACTAAAGATGATTTCAAACAGACTTTAATTAAGCAGTACTCAGAAGTAATTGAAGAGATTATTGTGGAAAGCGAGTCGGTCTACCGTTCGCAAATTGATTACGATGTACTGGATAATAGAGTCCGTTCACTTATTTTGGCCGCCAAGATTGACGGGCTGGAAGAAGACACCATTTGGGAACTTCTCGAGCATCGCGTCCCTGAGTACATTGACTATTTGAGCGGGATGAAAATCGCAGCTTAGTTAGTCTTGATAAATGATTGTATCTGCTTTTTCATTTAAAAATTTGTCATGACCCTGGATTTCGATCTTGCGCAAGTCAGAGAGGGATCCCAGGTTATTGACCCAATGGCGAACTTCATCTGTTCCGTTGATAAGATCGATCGCCAGCTTGTGAAATTCGTATTCATAGGCCTTGTCGTGAAACTGAAACTCACTTCCTAGTTCGCGTTTAAACTCGCGGCAAAGCATCTGGGAGACGCTCCATGATTGAAATTTGGCATTGACTGTCGGGTGAATATGAATTCCACCGCAGTTTTTGCCCATGTGCTTTTGGAAAGTCGGAAGAAAAATAATTGGTCGAAGATTGAATCCTTCTGTCAGGCCTTCTTCTTTGAATTTGCTCATGACTTTATCGCAAAAGGAAAATGATTCTATTCCGGGATAACCTGCTATTTCCAGTGCTCTGGTTGTCCCGCGGCCTTCCGAAATATTAGTTCCTTCAAATAAAACTGTTCCCGCAAAAGTAAGTGCACCTTCGGGGGTCGGCAGGTTTGGTGAAGGAAGTACCCATGGTAGCCCAGTGTCCTGCCAGAACATCGATCGTTTCCAATTGAGCATTTTGACGACTTCGAGATCGCAATCGGTATTAAGAATTTTTTTTCCGTAAATCCCAACTTCTCCCATGGTGAGAGAGTGGCGTTGAGGTATGGGATAGCGGCCGACAAACGATTTGTAATCCGGTTTTAAAATGGTTCCTTCTATCATTTCTCCGCCCACTGGATTCGGGCGATCGAGAACCAAAATTTTCAATTCTCTGCCCTGACATTTTTCCATGATCAGTGAAAGCGTAGAAATATAGGTGTAGACCCGAGTTCCGACATCCTGAAGATCGACAATTAAAGTGTCCAGGCCTTCAAGCATTTCATCAGTTGGGGTTCTGGTTTCGGAATAGAGAGAGTAAACAGGAATTTTAAAATAAGGATGAATATAGTGAGTGGTCTCAACCATATTGTCCTGAACGTCAGTGACGAATCCATGTTGAGGGCCGAATAATTTTTTCAAGCGGCCACCGAAAAGTTTTTGGAGAAGCACAACGCCCGAATTAAATTGGGAGTCAATCGAGGCGCTATGGCAAAGGTAGCCAATATTGCCTTTGACCGTCGCCTGCAGCGTTTTATCGGCCATCAATCGCTCTAAACCAGTAATTACTTTTGCCATATATACTTCCTAGATTCCTTTCGTCGCTAAATTTAATTACCTGTAATTTTGAGTTGCTGGCCAATTATTGTAAAGATAAAAAAATTAGGGTGAGCGCGATGGCCACCATCAACTGCATAGATTCCTGTTGGCTTATTTTAATTAAAAAATCTCACTTCCGTTGTAAAGTGATTACCCGAAAGTTATATTTGCTCTTTAAAAAAGGAAATCCAGTTACAGGCCAAGAGGAAGAGATGAAGCAATATCACGATCTAATGAGTCACGTACTCAACCACGGAACCAAAAAAGAAGACCGTACCGGTACGGGCACCCTTTCAGTTTTTGGTTACCAAGCTCGCTACAATTTGCAAGATGGCTTTCCGCTGGTCACCACCAAAAAACTTCATTTGAAATCCATCATTCATGAGCTTCTTTGGTTTCTGCAAGGTGAGACCAATATTAAATATCTTAAAGATCATGGCGTTTCTATTTGGAATGAATGGGCAGATGAAGAAGGAAACCTAGGGCCGGTTTACGGTTCTCAGTGGAGAAGTTGGCAGGGTGCCAATGGTGAAACGATTGATCAGATTACTTCCGTCGTTAATCAGATCAAAAAAAATCCTGACTCTCGCCGCCTGATTGTCTCTGCCTGGAACGTGGCTGAAATTGAAAAAATGGCGCTTCCTCCTTGCCATGCTTTTTTTCAGTTCTATGTGGCCGAAGGGCGACTGTCTTGTCAGTTATACCAAAGATCAGCGGACGTCTTTTTAGGCGTGCCTTTTAATATTGCTTCTTATGCTCTCTTAACTATGATGATGGCCCAGGTTTGTGGTCTGGCCTATGGCGATTTTGTCCACACCATGGGAGATGCTCATTTGTATTCAAATCACATGGAGCAGGCAAAACTTCAACTGGGCCGCGACTTTAGAGCACTTCCTCAAATGAAGCTAAATCCGGATGTCAAAAATATTTTCGATTTCAAATTCGAAGACTTTGAACTTAGCGGCTATGATCCACATCCAACAATTAAAGCACCGATTGCGGTTTAAAGGAACAGTATGATTATCTCTTTAGTAGTGGCCCGCGGGCCTAAAGGTGAAATTGGTCTCGATAATAAATTGCTTTGGCATATTTCAGAAGACCTGAAGAATTTCAAAAAAATAACCACTGGCAAGATGGTTGTGATGGGTCGAAAAACTTTTGAATCCATCGGAAAGGCGCTACCGAATCGTGCTAACGTGGTCATCACCCGCGATGAGAACTTCGCCCATGAAGATGTGATCGTGATTAACGATCCTTTGATGGCCTTTGATCTAGGACTAGAGGCCGAAGAGGATCTAGAGGATAACGATTTTGAAATGATGGTCATTGGTGGCGCAGAGATATTTGAGTACTTCCTGCCATACGCTCAAAAAATTTATTTATCTGAAGTTCCGTATCAAGGTCCGGCCGATACTTTTTTTCCGGCGATTAAGAATGAAGAATGGGAAATTGAAACAAGTGAGGAATTTAAAGATTTTACTTTTAAAATCTTAAGTCGCCTCTAGTTCTTCTTTTGTGGAGAGATGGCCTCCTTTAAATCGAGTTGATAATCCTGCTCCCAGGCTTCAAGTTCCGAGTGAGCAAGTCGCTTGACCCCACAAAAATCCTTGCCGACACTGGAGAGTCTAAGTTCTTCGCGCTTAAATTCGAGATAAGGAACAAAATCGCCATATCCTTTAACATTAAAACTTTGATCCCCCAGTTTGTAGGAATAGACTTCACTCATGCGGGGGTTATTGCTATCGATAAAACCCAGATCGATTCCAGCGGGCATTTGTTTCATTCCGACAATCAGCCAGGCATGGCTGGTGATGCCCTTGATTTGAAGTTTTTGATAAGCAATTTTCTTTTCGACTGCTACGTAGTTATAAACTTCATTCATCATCGCCTGGAGGGTAGAGGCCGAAACTTTGGTGTCGCCTTTTAGACCATCAATCCAGCTTCCGAGAATGACTCCATCATAAAGCTGCCAGTCGTTTAATTCTTTTTGAATGAGTTTTTGGTTCTGTGCTGAGAACTCGGCGAGGTTGGCATATCCCGGGATGGTGACCACACTAGTGCCCTGTCTAACCTGGCGAATAATTTTTTGTAGTTCGCTGCTGGTTGGCGGTTTGGGAAGATCGGGACGAAAGATCGAGAGGTAGAGCATATTGCGCTGAAAGCGCGAATGCCACCAGCAGACACCACCGTTAAAGAGGCCGCCGTCATTTTTGAAGGCCATCAAATTAATGGTCTCCGAAGATAAATCCTGAATGATCTCGCGGTCGCTGCTGCTCGTCCCAAAGCGAGCACAGTATTCCTGTTTGCTTTGCGGAATGCCAGCGGCGAGGGTAGGGAGAGATAACAATAACAGGAAGAGAGCGGTTATTTGTTTATTCATGCTGATAGTTTGAGGGGTGGAATTCTTAACGACCACTAAAAAAAACTATCAGGATTGTTTTACTCAGGTATTAAGCGGGGAGACTATTACTCGATGATCAAGTCGTCTTTTAATTCATTACTTTTTTTCTCGCCGCTGGCAGGAAAATAAGTTTGCAAAACATTGGAGGTGGCCTCGATACAATTTTTTAAACCTTCTACCATCTGGCCCTCTTTAATTTTTTCAGCGAATTGAAAAACGATTTCATCCCAGACTTTTTTATCCACTTTTTGAGCAATGCCATTATCAGTGATGATTTTAATTTTTCTTTCCATCAGCGAGACCAGTATCAGGACACCGGTGTGTTTTTCGGTCACATGTAAATTATGATGAAAAAAAGCCTCCATTCCCTTTTGAGTCACTTCTTGTTCAATTTCCTGTTTGGTGATCAGCATTCTGGTGATCGCGGGGAATTGCCCCAGGAAATAGCCAAGAAATAAGCCTGGAATTTGAATCCATAAAAAATAAATAGGGTTGATGATGCTCAATGGAGAAAAATAAAGCCCTAACGAAAATAGAAATGAAACAATGATCGCCGCTCTAAAATGGGCTGCGGGATAAATATCACTATGGTGAACAATCATCGGAACGATTTCACTTTGAGTTTTACTTTCGGCCTCTTTGATCAAGTCTTTAATCAACTGTCTGTCTTTGTTATTTATAATCATTTCAAACTCACTATTGTTACGAAACCCTAAATTTTAATTACCAATCACCGGAAGATCCACCGCCGGAGAATCCGCCGCCCCCTCCGGACCAGCCGCCTCCGCCGCCGCCTCCGCCAAATCCGCCGCCGCCGAATCCACCACCGAAGCCTCCGCCCCCAAAACCGCCACGACCACCGCGTCCGCCTCCGTTCGGGAATACGTACTGCAGAAAAATAATCAATCCAAAGAGGACTAAAATTAAAAAAGAGGAACTTACTGTTTTTCTGGCATGCCTTGGTTTGACAGCGCCGCCTTCAAAGTTGAGCTCTTTACCAATGGTTCTGGCCATAAGTGAGAGACCGAGTGCCACGCCGTTATCGTTGTCGCCTTTTTTGAAAAGTGTTCTGACTTCATTGATAATTCTTCGCGTTTTTAAATCGGTTAGTTCGCCTTCTAGCCCGCGTCCAACTTCAATCCGAAGTTTACGGTCATCGGCAGAAATTAAAAATAAGGCCGCACGATCATCGCCTTTTTTTCCAATTTTCCAGAGGTCGACAACTTTAATTGAATAGCCTTCAATCGTCTCATCTTCCAGTTTGCTGACGATTAAAACTTGAAACTGAATGCCTTCTTTTTGCTCGAGGTTGTAGAGAGCGTTAGAGATGGAGCGGCCCGCACTTTCACTTAAGAAGCGTGCCTGATCCACCACTGGACCGGTGAGGGCCGGTACGTCCAGCGCGAAAAGATTCACGCTGGAGAGTGCCAGGAATAAAAACAAAAAGAACTTAACCGATAATAGCTTTTTCAAAATGGCGATTTTCCTTAGAATTTTACGCTTGGAGCTTTTTGGGCCTCTTCGAGATTCTCAACTTGGAATTGTGGTTTTTTGGCCAAATGAAGAAAAATGCTATTATACCAAGAAGTCGGAGGGACCGTGACTAGGTTGTTAAATTCCTTGATCGATTCAATGTAGCGGTTTCTGGCAACTGTGATTCTATTTTCAGTTCCTTCAAGTTGCGATTGAAGATCGCGAAAGTTTTCGTTGGCCTTTAAGTCCGGGTATTTTTCAACCACAACCATCAGCTTAGACAAGGCAGAAGAAAGACCGGCCTGGGCCTTTTGAAATTTCTGCATAGTTTCTTCAGTCAATTGGTCGGCATTAACATTGACTGCTGTGGCCTTGGCACGGGCCTCAACGACACCGGTTAAAGTTTCTTGTTCGTGTTTAGCATATCCTTTGACGACTTCCACTAAGTTTGGAATAAGATCTGATCGACGTTTATACTGGTTTTGCACTTCGGCCCAACTGGCCTCTACTTGGTTGTTAGCAGTTGGAATACTTTGCATCCCACAAGAACTAACGAATAGAGTGATAAACAATAATGGTAGAAAACGACTTAAATATTTTTTCATAACGATACTCCCAAATTAGAAAATAAATTATACTAAAGCTTATGACAAACAATCAAAAAAGTGAACTTCTCCTTCCTGTGGGCAACATGAATATGTGCCTGGCCGCTATTCACAACGGCGCAGATGCAATTTATGTAGGAATGCCCCATTTCAATGCCCGGGGACGTACAGCTGATTTTTCAGTCGCTGAATTGGCGGAGATGATCGCCACTTGTCACCTCTACGGCGTAAAAGTTAATCTTGCCTTTAATATTGTTATTTATGAAGAAGAATTTGCAGCGGTAATTGACTTACTGACACAGGTATTGCCTTTGGCCCCTGATGCTTTAATTGTGCAGGATGTGGGATTGGCGGTCTTGGTGCGAGCGATGGCGCCTCATCAGGTGATTCATGGCTCTACTCAAATGACGGTCACTAATCATGAGGCCATGAGTTTATTAGAGGACCTCTCGATTAAAAGATTTGTTTTGGGTAGGGAAGTAAGCCTGAATGAAATGAAAGCAATTAAAGAGAAAACGGACCGGGAATTAGAGGTCTTTGTTCACGGGGCCCTTTGTGTCGCTTATAGCGGTCAGTGTTTTACTTCCGAAAGCATCGGGGGAAGATCGGCCAACCGAGGTCAGTGCGCCCAGAGTTGTCGATTTGAATACGACTTAATTGTCGATGGCCACAAGCGAGAATTGGGCGATAAAAAATACCTCGTTTCTCCTAAAGATCTCTGTGGCATTTCTCAGATTCCCGAACTGCTTGATATTGGAATCGACAGTTTTAAAGTCGAAGGCCGGCTCAAAACTCCGGAGTATGTAGCTGCGACCGCTAAAAACTACCGCGAAGCGATTGAGAAAAAACTCAATAAAAAAGTTTATAACGAAAAAATGATCGAGGATGCTAAAAGAGAAATGGGTCTGACCTATTCCCGCGGCTTTTTTTCGGGATGGCTCAATGGCGTGGATCACCAGCAATTGGTGGACGGAACTTACGGCGCTCATCGCGGAGTTGAAATTGGAAGTGTAGTGGGCGTCACTTCCAAATCAATCAAAATTAAAACTCACTATCACAAACTAAAAAAAGGCGACGGAATTTTACTGGCCTCTGCCATCAATGGGAAAAAAATAGAAATAGGGGGGAACCTCTATGATGTCAAAACTGGCACAGTGGAAACGGAATTGTTTTTTTCGCGTGATTTTGATCTAAAAAAAATAAGACCTGGCACCAAAGTTTATTTCAATCACGATGCATCGCTCGAAAAAGCTCTGACTCAATCCTACAGCGATAAAAATTTAAAAAAGAGAATTCCCATCGCTCTCAAAGTGGAAGCATTGATCGGTCAACCGCTAAAAGTGACCGTCAGTGATACGCTTCATCAGGTGAGTGTTTGGAGTGAGGTATTAGTAGAGGCTGCAAGAGAGAGGCCTACTACCGAAAATGATTTAAAAGATGAATTGGGAGCTTTGTCGGCGACTTGCTTTTTGGCACTTGATTTAAAACTAGAATCAAGCGCCCCCTTTTTTATTCACCAAAAAGAATTGAAAAATGTCCGCCGAAAATTTACTGAGGCCCTCATGCAGGCACGCCTGGAGCGAAAGACTCCCGCTCTTCTTGCCGTTAGCAGTTATTTTGCGCCCAAGGAATTTGTCCGCTCGGCCTCTCCCAAATTTAATCTTTTGTTTCGCGAGCTGGAGCAAGTTAAAGAGTTCCTGACTTTTGCCGACTGCCTCAAAGAGGTGTTGGGTATCGTCTATCTGGATTACGAATTTGGAAAAGAATATGCCGTTTCCGTCAGTCTGTTAAAAGCAGCGGGAATCAAAGTGGGAATTGCCACCACGCGAATTTTGAAGCCTAACGAATATTATAATTTTAAAGTGATTGAAAGGGCCAATCCCGATGTGATTCTTTGTCGCAATTTAGGAGCAGTTGAGTATTTTAAAGACAGTGCTTTTGAACTGCGGGGGGATTTTAGTTTAAACGTCACCAATTCTCTGAGCGCCAATTATTTCCTCACTAAAAAATTAAAATCAATCTGCGCCTCTTATGATTTGAATGCCTCACAATTGAGCGATCTGTTAAAAAAGATGGAATCGGGAACGATCGAAGTCACCATTCATCAGTATATGCCTTCATTTCATATGGAGCATTGTGTGTTTGCTGCTTTTTTGAGTACTGGTTCAAGCTTCAAGGACTGCGGCAAGCCTTGTGAAGAGCATAAAGTTGAACTCAAAGATCAGTTTGGAAATTTTCATCAGATTAAAGCAGATCAGGAATGCCGAAACACAATGTTCAATGCCACTTCTCAATCGGCGGCCAAGCTTATTCCGGAATGGAAAAAATTAGGTCTTAGTGAATTTCGTTTTGAAGCTTTATATGAAAAGGGGAGCGAGTTAAAAGAAAAAATTCTGGCCTATGCTGGGCTGATTAAAGATGGATCGAGTGTTTATCCGGAAGAACTAATGAAGAAGCTTGGTGTGCTGGAAAAATATGGGCTGAACGAAAATGCCTTGAAAACTAAAGAATACAAAGATCGCAAAAAAAATTAAAGAATTTCAGATTTTGCGATTTCTCGAAATTCTCCGGGGGCCAAATTGCCCAGTTCTAATTTTCCAATTTTTTTCCGGATGAGTCTCAAGGTTGGATGCCCGATTGCCGCCGTCATGCGCCTGACCTGTCGATTTTTTCCTTCCGTTAATTGAATTTCAATCCAGCAGGTTGGGACAGTTAAGCGGACTCTGACCGCAGGAGTTCGCTCGGGAATGAGTGGTTGGGGATCGAGGATCTGAACCTGGCAGCCTTTCGTCTGGTAGTCGCCGATCAGGACACCGTTGGCCAGCAGCTTTAGTGCTTCGGAGTCAGGAATTTTTTCGACCTGCACCCAGTAGGTTTTAACTTTGTCATTTTTGGGATTAAGCAATCGATCAATCAACTCACCGTCATTGGTCAACAGCAGGAGACCTTCGGAGTCTTTGTCCAAACGGCCACAGGCATAGACATCTTTGGGAAGATTAAAATTGGCCAAGGTTTCTTCCATCTTCTCAGAGGTGAACTGGCTTAAAATTCCGTAGGGCTTATTAAATGCTAGGTATAGATGCTTTTTCATTCTAGTATAGAATGGTGAATTTTAAACAAACTGTAAAGTTAAGTCAGATTGAGGGCGGCCTCTATGCGTTGATGGTGGCCTCGACTGAAAGCTTCCTGTTTTACTACGCCGTTAAACAAAACGTCAGTTCTTTTGAACTGGCGATGCTCTCCACGCTGCCACTAGCACTGGGTGCGCTCTCGCAAATGCTGATTCCCAAATTAATTGCCGAAAAACATCTGGGCAGCAGTGTGGTCTGGACGATGATTTTTCAAATTATCGGGGTGCTTGGAATTTTCTACACCGTTGCGACTGATTATAGTTTTGATCGCCTTCTCTTTTTTACCTGTATCCATTTTATCGGAGGGCTCACTTCCAATCCGTTGTGGATTGATTGGGCCTCGAAAATAATCCCCAAAAGAAATTTTCGAAAATACATGGCCTCCCGAAGTAGTTATACCTGGTATTTAATACTCTTTTTTTATGTAGGCCTCGCCCTTTTAGGTCAATACGGCAGCTGGTTTAAACTGGTTTATATTTTTCTGATCGGTGCAGTGGCCAGAATTTTATCATGCGCTCTCCAGGCCCACATTATTCGCGGTGAATTTTCAAAAAAGATTAAAGCACTCGCCATTCATAAGGCCTCTTTCCCACAGCTTGAGAGTGAGCATCAGCATTTCTCGGCCGATTTTAAAAAACTGATCTGGCCTTTTATCATTCTCACTGCGATCTTTCGCTTGTCATGTAATGTTAGCGGCCCTTTTTTCGTGCCCTACATGATGAATGATTTAAAGCTCTCGATGGCCCATTATGTAATTCTTTCTTCCATTCCCTATTTTGGCAGGGCGCTCTTTTTTAATTATTGGGGAAGGGCAGGGAAGGGCCATGCGGCCTTTTTTGGGGTGCAACTGACAATGCTCTACATTTCCTTCATCCCCATTGTCTGGACGCTGACGCGCAGTTATTACGTTTTATTAGGCACGGAAGTCCTGGCCGGAATCGCCTGGGGCGGCTTCGAATTAAATCAGGTTTTAATGATTCAAAACTTTGTCCACCGTTCGATGAAAGAAGGCTCCCGCGTCTTGCTTGGCATCCACATGGCGCTCACTAATTTTTTTGGCGTCATCGGCGGGGTGATCGGTTCCATGTTACTAGACGCCAAATGGAATTATTTCGAGGTTTTCTACCTCTCGTCGTTTCTCAGATTCCTGCTAGTTTTACTTTTAATTATCAAAGCGTTAAGTCTTGGAAAAAGCGAATTTACTTTTAAACATTTCAAAAGCTATCTCAAAAACCTCTTGCCACACTAGCTAATACTGGTAAGAATTCTTCATAAAAAAAAATGGATGAATTATGTTTAAACGTATCGCTTCATTGTGGCTCTTATTGATAACAGTTTTAATGACTTCGAACATTTCTGAAGCACGTGTCAAAAAAAGTAAAATAAAGAAGAATAAGCGCCAAAAAACATATAAGGTCTCCAAGCATAAGCGAAAATCGAGGCATTATAAGCGTGGCAATGGCCCAGATTTGAAAACGATTACCACCAATAATCCTTATACTGAAGAAACCAATAACGGGGTCAATCCGATAGAAACTAAACAACCAGGCATTTAAGAGGTAATTCGACATGAAAAAACTATTAGTTCTAATCCTGATTTCTCTTCCTATGGCAATCCATGCTTCGATTGTGACCTTTGAATGTAAATCAAATGAAACCACCGGTGTTCATAAATTTGATGCTAAAGGTATTCTGGCCATCGACGAATACAATAAAGCAGAAGGCGTAATTTCCATTCAAACCCAAAAAGCACAAGCTGAAGGTTCAGTCCAAATTTTTGAAGAAATTAAAATCTCAGGAACTCGTCAACGTTTTGTGGCCGGAGAGATTACGACCGAACCCTTTGACCAATACACGCTGTTTAGCAAAGATAACTACATTAAAAATTTAAATCTTTTAGTGGATTTTAAAGCGGATATCGCTTCTCAAATCTTCTCGATTGATAATTTTCTCTATAGATCTAACTGCTTCACGGTGGTGACAACTTCTAGTGAGAATAAATAGTTTTTTAAGATAGCGAGAAAAGTAGATCAGTTTTCAAAGGCCGATCTACTTTTTGCTACTCGATTGTTCATGATTCTAAACTGTCGCAAAAGATCATCTGACACTTCTTTATTTTCCAAAATCTCCAGCGCATAAGCGATGGCCTCAAAAGTACAAACGCCATCAACGCGTACACCCCGACGCAATTTGTATTCGCCTTTCACATCATCCGATAATTTCACACACTGGATATCAGAAAGTCCAGGCTCACGTCTTCGAACTTTTTTGGCCTGATTCCAGGTTCCGTCTGGAATAATTAAATGATACGGCCCCGGATGGGTCAGTTTAAATTCTTCATTGAGAACCAGCGCATCTTCATCAGGGAATAAATAGAGAGCTAAAACATCTGGTTCTAGTTTTAACTGACTTGTGGAAAATGGATCTTCCGGTAATCCTCTGGGGAAAATGGCAGAATTGCTCAGGGTCATAGTGGCGAGTTTGGCGGTATTGGAAGTAAGATGCTCTTCGCGGTGATGCATAATGATCGATACCCGCGTTTTGGTTTGATGCTCCAGGATTTGGTCGCAAAAACATAAGCTCAAATTAATCCGGCAACGCAGACAGCGCTTTCCGTGAGTGGATCGTCGTTTACTCATTACTGCTTCTTTGCCATTTTGGCCTCAATTTCGGCATCCAGTTTGGCCACAGTCTCTTTCATTAAATGATAGGCCTGATCTTTAATGATGTTGGCCTCTTCCGGCAACATTCCAATGGTTGGAATGGGAGGTAAAACCTGCACAATTATAGTTCCCGCCTGCCAGTTCCCAATTTTTAAATGTTTGGTATAAGTGCTGATAGCAATGGGAACAATGGGCACTTGAGCTTTAATAGCGGTAATGAATGGCCCTTTTTTAAAAGGAAGAACTCCACGCCCTTTAGATCTGGTTCCTTCCGGCATAATCCAAACAGATAATTTTTTTTCACGAATGGCGTTTGCCGCCACATCCATCGTTTCAAAAGCACGTTTTCTATTTTTGCGATCGATCAGTAAATTTCCAGAGAGCCAGAAATATTGGCCAAAAAAGGGAATAAAAATAATCGATTTTTTTCCGATCGTGACAGTGCTTTCTGGTAAGGTATAGCCGCCGGGAAAAATATCAAGATTGTCCTGGTGGTTACTGATGAAGACGCAAGGTCTGGCCGGATCAAGGATTTCTTTATTTCGTAAGTCAATTTTGACCCCTAATAAATGGCGGCCCCAACCAATGAGTCCCGCGGAAATTCTGGCATTTTTAGGGTTAAAAGGACGGACAATTCCAACTAAAATTCCAATTAAACAGGAAAAGCATACCCAACAGGTCGTGGTTATTACGCGTAAAATATAAAGCATAGTTCAAGTTCCTTGCTAGTGAAGACGTTTTGTATTTTTACTAAGAGTTGCCTTATCAATATAGGTCTGTGTGACTTTAGCGTCAGCATGATTTAAATAATCTCGCACGTAAAGTAAATCCTTTGTTCTAATATAGAGATTGGTGGCACAGGCCTTTCGAAAACTGTGAGGGGTAATGTCTTCTGAAATTCCAGCGCGAAGAATAATTTTCATCACTTGATTATAGAAAGTTTTTAAGGAATAGGCCTTCCCGACTTTGTTTTGAAATAAAAAATCTGACTGCAAATGATTTTGGGCCAAATAAAAATCCAGATTTTTAAATATTAATTCTTCTTTTTGAATGACCAAAGTATGGATTGATCCACCTTTTCGAGTGAAAGTGATAATTTTGGCGATCCGATCAAAGTTTGAAACCTTTAAATAACAAAGTTCACTTAATCTGAGTCCACCATAATACAAAAGATAAAGCATTAAGCGCTCTTTGGTGCGGAAGGTTCGTTCTTCTACCAGTTTAAACTCCTCGCGGGAGAGCATTTTGGTGGGAATGACATCGATATCCTTAAGAGTAATGGCGTGAATTTTACTTTTCACCGGGTTTTTGGCGAATTTTTCGGAATTATCTTCATGAACTTCTTTTAAGTATTGGAAAAAATTTTTAAGGCTTGATAAATGGCGCCGGCGTGAAGAGACGCTCATCGGAGGTTGAAAAAAAAGAAGAGATCTCTCCGTTCGTTTTTTGTAGCGGGCCTTTTCAAAAATAACTTTAAACCACAATAAAAAACGAAGTTCGGGGTTTCTGATAACTTCTTTATAAACGGAGCCACCGTTGGCGAGGAATTCTTTATATCGGCCGATCATTTCACCGTTGGCCTTTGAGAGTTTGCTTTGTTCGTGGTGCTCAATCCAGGTGAAGAATTTAACCAGATCGGCCCTATAGTTTATGATGGTATGAGCCGATTTGTTTAAGCGTGACAGGTTATGGAGATAGGCATCCATCATTTCTAAATGGGACAGGCTTAAAAGCTCTACTTGAACTTGACTCACTTTTTCATTCCATGAAAAACAACTATAAATGCTACATATAATTTATATTATATGTAGCATTTAGTTTTTAAGTCAAAGATATTATTAAATAAAGTCGTAAACGCCGTTTTAAGCCTTTTTATTACAACAGGGGGCTAGTTAGGTAGGCCATCAATCTCTAAATCTGCCGTTCTTCTATCTTCATCCGAGATTCTTAGGTCAAAACCACGATTAGATAAGCGCGATTGAATATGATTTAATTCTTTATAAAGAACTTTGAAGTTCAGCTCTCCAATCTCGACATTGATTGGTTTTAAATCCTTTCCAATCATATCCAATTTTAAATAAACCAAATCTGTAAGCTGGTCTTGAGGCAGTAATGAAATTAAAAAACCAACACCCAGGCGATCAAAAACTCCAAATTCATTTAGGGCCACCAGTTTTTTCAGCATTTGTTCAGAATTGTTATTTTCGTTTTTTAGAATTCTAGTCAGGGAAGAGGCCAATTTATCCAATTGTTCTTTTTCAATGAAACGATTGATGAGGAGGAAGTCTTTTAGTTTTTGCGATTTTTCATCTGATAGCTCTTTTGACAGCTCATCACTCTCCACATCCAAGACATGGATCTTTCTTTTTTCCTTCACGTATTCGCCTAGTCTTGTTCGTAAGATATCGGCCGGAATATTTTTCAAGTAATCAAAGCCCTGGGCCTTTAAGATAAGTTGGAAGAATATACGTGAATCAAATTTCTTAACCCCATCACTCCATTGCGAGAAATCAATGTCTTTAGCAAAGACTGCCGGGATCTGGGTAATCATAAATTTTTCAACCGTCTTTTGTTCATTGGCCGTAAAGTAGCGGTCTTTCCTTTCAAAAGTAAGTCCCAGATCAGGATTTTTAGTAGTTGAATTTTCCAGATTAAAGCGAGGAATCAATCCAAAGTTGTTTTGAAAGCTTTGATCTTTTAGTTCAAAAATCCATTTTCCTAATTCAGTTTCAACATACTTGGAATATGTCGGGTAGAAGAATTCAAGATTTTTTTCATTTTTATCAATAAAGGTAATCTTATTTTCAGAGAAGGTTCTGTCTTTGGTATAGCTGGTTACCAAGAGAGAAAATTTCATATGGCGAGTGTGCCCTTGGTAATTATTGAATCCTTTGAAAATTCTTTGAACTCTGCGATCATTAGTCGCAAGTTTTTTGTCAGCATTAAAAAGTTCATCCGCTTTTTCATACGAAGAAATTAATTTATCTTTTAAGTCCTGGCCATTAACAAAATCGGCCACGATCAGATCTTTAAACTTCAGGGTTGAGCTTAAAATTTGATTATAGGCTTTTTGGGCCTCAGCATCTTTTAAGTCAAAAACGTAATCAATAATAAACTGCGATCCAGGATTATAGCTGATGCCATACTGAGCAAGATCGCGTTCAAGCAATCTGTCGATCTGACGATCGAGAACTCTGATTCCAAAAAATTTAAAGCTGGCACCGACACTGCCTGTTGCTCCAGTATCTCTTCCTCGGCGGGTAATAAGTTTCAAGCGCACATGAGTCTCATCCATTTTGAAAACTTGAACAGTGAACTCTCCACTCAAGACGACATAGGTTCCCACGCTGGCGTCGATCACCACAGGGGAAATCATGGAAGTCGAAGCACCGACTCCAACCGCGACACTTAAATTAGCGGGCATACTGACGAAGTCGCCGGTCTTTAAATTTTTAAGTGCTGCATTGGCCGTTAAGGGCAATTTGAGCGGAGTATAAGGAAGGGCCTTAAGCGCCTCGCCCTTAGTAGGGAATTGTCTGACGAAGTAAAAACTGTTTTTTCTATTAATCGAAAATGAAAAGGGAAGATCAATAGCGTCTTTTAAGATTTCACCGGCGTTAATGCCGGTCTTTATGTCCCATTTATCGACGCGAGTGTAGAATTTATCTTGATACGAAGCTTCAACTTCATAGCGGTATTTATTGGAAATATTAATACCATCAATCAGGTCGATGTCGCCTAGGTCAAGACTGAAATTGATATCCTGGTCGGCGATACTTTCCCGAATTTTTCTTTGCATTTCCTTACGATCTAAATAGTCTTCTAGCTTGGCGGCTTGGGTGACCTGCGCAGTAAAGAGCGTAGTAAAGAGCAGAGATAAGAGTATTAGCTTCGTCTTCATAATCAGTTTTCCCTTCAATCTTGAGTGTATTCCTCACATTACACTTGAGAGTGACTCTTCGCTATATATGCCGCGGGACTGTGTATTTTTTACTATGTCACCCCTGATAACTTTGATACACTTTCGGGCACATATGATGGAATTTCTTCAACCCATTCTTCAGATTACAACTGACCCCCTAAGCTTTTTCCAATTTTTTGGATACTTCGGGCTGGCGGCCATTTTGTTTTTTGAAACTGGGCTTTTTTGTTTTTTTCTGCCAGGGGACTCGCTGTTGCTCACCCTGGGGCTGATTTCGGCCCGCGGCGATATCGAATTGAAGTATCTGATCCCTTCCCTGATTCTTGCCACTATTCTAGGGGACAATTTTAGTTATTTTTTAGGCCGAAAATACTCTGAAAAAGTGAGACTGAATATTGGGCGCTTCTATTTGGAAGAAAAACATTTGGTCCTGGCCCATAAATTCTACCAACGCCATGGTGGTAAAACCATTTTGTTTTGTAAATTTATCGCCTTTGTCCGAACCTTCGCGCCGTTTGTTGCCGGTACCAGTAAGATGGGGCTCGGCCGCTTTTTAATGTTTGATATTGCCGGGGCCATCCTTTGGGTGGGGGGAATTGTGGGCGGGGCCCATTACCTGGGTCAGTTTGTCCACTTTGACATCAAGGCCTATTTTCACTATTTCGTCATCTTCTTGATTTTTTTGCTCTTGTCGCCCTTCCTCTTTAAACTTTTTAAAAAAAAGGCATAATTAATAAATAACAAACTGTATGCATTGCAAATAAACGAAAGGATAGGTTTATGTCACACGGAAATAAGCTCGAGTTGACTCTTAAAGATGATCAACACAGACACTTTAGAGAGGATGATTTTTGGAAAACAATTCCTGCTTGGAAAGATGTCACCAAAGAAGAATTCTCCGATCATCTCTGGCAGATGAAAAATTCTATCAAAAAAGTTGATCAGGTAAGATCAACCCTGGGCGCGCTTTGTACTGAATCCTTTTATCAGGATATGATTGAAGGTCAGAAAATTACGCCGATGAATATTCGTATCACTCCTTATATATTTGCTCTGATGGATTGGAGTGATCCCGTCAATTGTCCGCTCAGAAAACAATTTCTTCCTCTGGGTTCACAATTTCTTCCAGATCATCCCTTTTATGAAGCAGATTCACTTCATGAGGACGTAGACTCTCCCGTTCCAACTATCACTCATCGCTACCATGACAAGGTTCTTTTTCTACCGACAACCATCTGTCCGGTTTATTGCTCATATTGTACTCGTTCGCGTTTAATTGGTGGATCAACAGACACGGTTGAAAAAGAAACATACGGAGTCAATGCGGGCCGTATGGATGTGGCCTTCGATTACATCCGCAATCATCCTGCTATTGAAGATGTCGTAATCTCCGGCGGTGACGCTTTCATGTTAACCGCCAAGCAAATTACTTTCATCGGTGAGAATCTGCTTAACATTCCTCATATCAGACGCCTTCGTTTTGCCACGAAAGGAATTGCCATTTATCCTCAAAAAATTATTTCTGACCACGAATGGTTTAATGCCTTAAATGGCGTTCATAAAAAAGCGCGCGAGATGGGAAAATCAGTCGTGATTCACACTCATTTTTCTTCTCCTAAAGAAATCACCATCTACTCCAAGATGGCAATGGATCGATTATTTGCCGAAGGAATTATCGTTAGGAATCAGGCCGTGCTTCAAGAAGGCGTGAACGATACGATTAATGAAATGGTTCTTTTAATTAAGCAGATTAGTTATATGAACATTCAGCCATACTACGTTTATATGCACGATATGGTTCCAGGATGCGAGCATTTTAGAACGACCATCGCTGAAGGTGAGGCGCTTGAAAAAGCAGTCCGCGGAACGACCGCCGGATTCAATACACCTACTTTTGTTTGTGATGCTCCCGGTGGAGGCGGTAAACGCCACGTGGCCTCGTATGAGTACTACGACCGCGAAAACGGTATCTCTGTCTGGACAGCACCCAATGTAAAACCAGGCGAAGTCTTTTTCTACTTCGATCCGATTAGAAAACTCTCAAAAGAGGCCCAGGCCCGTTGGGCGGATAAGGCCTCGCGTGAGGCCATGATTGCTGATGCTCGCAAAAAGGCCGGTTTCTAGGACTTTTGCTCTGAGCTTCTTCTTTGAGTCGTCGCTTCGATATTGTGTAGAAGAATCGGGTAGCGCTTAATAATTTGATTGAAGTTTTTTTTCGTCAATTTATAAAGATCGCAATAGGTTTGAGACTGAATATTAGCAGAGCGGGTAGTTTCTTTCAGCAGGGCAATCTCCCCAAAGATCTGCCCATCATGAATAGTTGCCACCCGCTCACCACTTTCTAGAATAACGTCGACGTTTCCATGGGAGATGATAAACATCTCTTCACCGATATCCCCAATTGTAATAATCTTCTCACCGGGTGAAGAGTAAATTTGCTCCAGGTGAGTTGAAATATCTTTTAGGCATTCATGCGGGCAATTTTGAAAGATCGGAATATTGCTGATGAGTTTTATCTTCATATAGATATGCATTTCTTGCTGAAGGGCATGGGGAAGGTCGGCGATAATTTTTTCATCATTGTCGCTTAGGCGTTTTGAAAACAGATGGCGGTAATGTGTAATCGCCGCTTCTTGAAGTCCGTTGGGAATTTTATAATGCTTCATGAACATTAGAAGATCACTGATTTTTTCTCTGGTTTGTTCTTTGTGTCGATCAGCACTGGCCAGGACTCTCGAAATATTTCCAATGACAATACCGTACATTCCCACACCAATGATCATGATAAAACAAGTATAAATTCGTCCGGCATTATTACTGGGGGTAATATCACCGTAGCCAATAGTGGTCAGTGTGGTTAGCGCCCAGTAAAAAGATCTGATGTAATAACTGGTGACATCTGTATTGCTCTCCATCGGGTAAATCAGAATCCATCCACAGGCAATCCAGTTGACCACAATTAAGAATCCAATGACCACCGATTGAATTTTAAACAAACCAGGAACGATGGTGATCGTTTCCAGAAGTTTGAAAATTTTTATAATTCGAATCATTCGCAGCAAGCGAAAGGCCGCAAAAAAATCGGGATGCCCTAAATAATAAGTCACCAGATCAAAGGGGATACAGGCCAGTACATCCACCACCAGCATTAAGGAAGTGCTCCACTTATTCTGCCCATGCTGGATACTTTCTTTGATTTTTAGTTTTTTTCTTTCGCGTAAGTTATGAATTAAATCGAGGACAAAAAGTAAGGAGATAAGGCCATCGACCCAAACCTGCCAGAGATGAACTTCGGTTTTAAAAACAAAGCTAAAGGGCGCCTCGATCGCCGTAAAACTGGCGGCCCAAAAGATAATAGCGACCCAAAGGAATTCTTTTGTATTTAGATGTTGTTTGTTGTTCATTTAAAAGGCTATCGGTCAGACTTTATTAAAGCTTTATCCCAAAGCTTGACAGAATAATCTTTGACCCCAAAATGTGAGGAGATCTAATATTATTGGAGTTAATGGAGTTTTAAAAATGAAGAGAATCGTTCTATTCATGGCAGTCAACATCCTAGTCGTCGCCACCATTTCAATCTTGATGAGTATACTCGGGATTGGTCAGTACATGACCGGTGCCGGCCTACAATACGGCCCGCTTTTAGCTTTCTGTTTTCTCTGGGGGATGGTGGGATCAATCATTTCACTTTTGCTCTCCAAAAAAATGGCAAAGTGGATGATGGGTGTTCAAATTATTACGCTTGAAGGCCCTCATAAAAATTTAGTTGAAACGGTCCACCGTTTATCACGGCGTGCCGGCCTGAGCGAAATGCCGGAAGTCGGAATATATCAAGACCAAACCCTGAATGCCTTTGCCACCGGTCCTTCGCGCAACAACTCCTTAGTGGCGGTTTCGTCTGGTCTTTTATCCAGTATGGATCCCAATGAAGTCGAAGGTGTATTGGCCCATGAAGTGGCCCATATCGCTAATGGTGACATGGTTACAATGGCCTTGGTTCAAGGGGTGGTGAATGCCTTTGTTATGTTTTTTTCTCGAATCGCGGCTTACGCCATTACTCAGGCGATGAAAAATGAAGATGACGATTCCAGACCAAATCCTTTTATTCAGATGATGCTGGTTTTTGTGCTGGATATAGTCTTTGGATTACTGGCGGCACCGATTGTTGCCTGGTTTTCTCGTTACCGGGAATACCGTGCCGACAAGGGAGGCGCTGATCTGGCGGGACGTGAGAAAATGATCTCTGCCCTAAATGCCTTGTCGCGCGCTTACCCCCAACTGGCGGAGGCCAAAGTTGAGAGTAATCCGAACTTTAAGTCGATGCAAATATCTTCTAAAGACAGCGTGATGAGATTGTTTTCAAGCCATCCGCCCCTGAGTGAACGAATCGCGGCGCTTAAAGGTCTCTAAATTTTCTAGAGTTTGTAGAGTTTAGCGGGAAGATTTTTCAGTGCTTTTTGGTAATCATTCAAGAGGTCCTGAAAAACTTCCTCAACGCTCGGTATATTTTTAATGAGACTTACTACTTGGCCAATTTCCAATTCACCACTCTCAAGGTCGCCTTCCAGCATGCCGTGTTTTGCCCTAAATTTTCCCAAGTGCTCGTTGAGCTTTTGTTTTAAGATGTCGCCGTGAAATGATTGTTCAATTTGCGTAATTTCCCGGGCAAATTTATTATCCAGCAGTCGCACCGGAACAGTGGCACGCATCAGAGTTTTAGTTGACGCCGGTCCGGCGGTTAAAAGAAGATTTTTAAAATTTTCATGGGCACTGGATTCTTTGGTCATCAGGAAACGAGTTCCCATTTGCACGCCATCTGCCCCCAGCGAAAAGGCCGCTAACATCGCTCGTCCATCGCCAATACCACCGGCAGCAATCACTGGTATTTTGACTGCGTCCCGCACCTCTGGAATGAGCACCATGGTGGTAATTTCATCCCGACCGTTGTGGCCTCCGGCCTCAAAACCTTCGGCCACGATGGCATCAACACCTGCTTCTTCGCACTTGATAGCGAGTTCCGGACTGCTAGTAACATGCACCACAGTTGCCCCGTGATCTTTTAAATAACTGGTAAATTTTTTCGGACTACCCGCCGAAGTAAAAAAGATTTTAATTCCCAAAGAAAGGGCCATATCGATTTGCTCTTGTGATTTTTCATAGAGCAGAGGAACGTTTACCCCAATAGGTCTAGTGGTGAGAGATTGCGCTTTGGTGATGTGTCTTTGCAGTAGTTCTGCCTGCATGGAGCCTGCGCCAATTAGGCCCAGACCGC
>Ga0208115_1000020_pt1 | contig 74116 bp, 69 predicted proteins | sample LakWasMeta4_LOW4_2_FD_183856 | JGI IMG/M metagenome (GOLD analysis project Ga0208115, IMG submission 183856) | Freshwater sediment methanotrophic microbial communities from Lake Washington under simulated oxygen tension - Sediment Metagenome... | ecosystem: Environmental > Aquatic > Freshwater >...
TTCCTCCTTTGTCAGAATCAGAAAAAGCGGCCAGGGACATTAAGGTAACGAGTGCTAAGATTAATACTTTCAAATTTTCCTCACCTTTTTTGAGATTATAAAAAGAATTGATTGATTCTAAAGTCTATTTAGGCAGGGACTCAACAAAATTAAAAGTCATTCATTTAGTGCCTTAACCTCCTGATTTCATTTGAGAAAAAATGAATATCAAGTGAATATCAAGACGAAAACTGCCAACACTATGTGGAAAACTTAAATTTCTAAGGAGTGGTGATTTATCTACCCATTAATCTAGGATCGATTTTTGAGATTAAAAAAGGGAGTGCCAGAACTTGTTTTCGCCCAGGCAGAATTGTCATGATTGATCTCCTATGAAAGACTGTTCAAAATTTTAAGGGGTTTTTGCCCACCTCCCCGATTATCTTCCTAATGAGGAAGGGGCAAGATGATCTCAAAAAACTGCGGAGCGATCCACTTTTTATGTTGAATCACAACTGTGCCATACTTCGAGCCAATATTAATCGACTCATTAGAAAAACCTAGTGCACCACCAAACATCTCAAAACGGCTTGAAGATCAATTAACGATCTGTATGACATTTCACAATAATTTTTTATTAAATTAATAATTCTTATTTACGAGTTTTCTAAAAAATTTTCCCATTTTGATAATTAAAGATTTTGGCTTCACTGTTTGCTTCGAATTCTATCCACTCACCATTCTTTAAATCATCTTTATAAATGCCTTTCGATTTTAAATTTCCATTCAAATAATAAAAAGACCACTCATTGATTTTTTGCCCACCCGTATAATTGCCTTCAGCGTGTAGCGCTCCATTGGGATAAAAATTTTTCCATAATCCTTCTCTATTACCTTTGACCACTACCCCCGAAATCGCAAGCACTCCGCCTTCGTAATACTGGGTATAGTTCCCCAATTTGTCGATCAGATGACTGGTGCCTGACATGACTTCGGCCGGTGGTAATTTCCATTCTATGGCCGAAAGTTCGCCTAGCTCTTTGAGCTTAAAAATGGCCTGCATTATTTTAATTCGTGCATCTTCTTGTTGAGCAACAGTTATTTTAGCATTTTCACGATCATCTAAATACTGCTTAAGAATTAAAGAAGGAAGATTGGTGGTAATAAAAGCATTTTCTTCGGGATGGCCTTTGAGGGCCTTTAAAAAAATCATGCTTGGATAGTTTATGGAACGAAAGACTTTGAGCACTTCTTCTTTTTCTAATTTAAGAAAGTGCTCAAAGTTTAATTTATTTTCCAGGACCCACTTTAAATAGACGGGATCTTCAAGCACTCCGTTGAAAATCATTTCCTTCACCACTTTTCCGGGCAAAAGATCCAGATTCATCACGAATTTCTTAAAGCCTTCATCAAACTGCTTTTTATATTTATTCAAAATTTGCATATAGTCCTGCAATCTTATATCGATCTATCGAAAAAGTGGATATCAATAGATTAGCGTTCCATTTTCATTTTGAATAACTAGAAAGCGCCCAGTAAACTGGTCAACTATGTCCTTATTCTTTCCCGTGACACTTCTTATACTTTAAACCACTGCCACAGGGACAAGGTTCATTGCGGCCAACCTTAGGAGTTTCTCTCACGATTGGTTTTAGTGGCCCGTGCTCGACCTCAGGCGCTTCTTCCTGATCTTCATGAAGGGTGCGTGGATCTTCATGTTTAACTTTTGCGATCTTTAAATTTAGAAAAGTGTTTTCTTCTAACTTAGGAGGTGCCATTTTTTCTGTTTTTGCCACCTTCTCTGCGGCCTTCTTTTTGACAGGGGCCGTGACTACTGGTTTCGCCACAATTTCTTTCTTGGCAATAACTGCTTTGGCCGGAGCGCTTTTTTGGGCCACTACTTTTTTGGCAGCTACGATTTTTTTCGCCACTACTTTTTTAGCAACTACTTTTTTAGCAACTACCGCTTTTTTCGCCACTACTTTTTTAGCGGTTACGACTTTTTTCGCTGCTACTTTCTTTTTTGGTGCCGCTTTCTTGGCCACGACTTTCTTAGCAGCTACGACTTTTTTCGCTACTACTTTCTTTTTTGGTGCCGCTTTTTTGGCCACTACTTTCTTTTTTGGAGCGGCTTTTTTCGCTGCTACTTTCTTTTTTGGTGCGGCTTTTTTAGCTACTACTGCCTTCTTGGCCGCTACCTTTTTTTTCGCTGCTGGTTTCTTCGTGGCCATATAAAAATCCTCCCTAAAACATACAAAGATCTACAATTTATCTAATTCTCTTTTATTTACTGTAGAATCTCAACTTTTATTTAATTCCCGAGTAAAAGACGCCATTTAAAAATACTCGACGTGGGCCCACGGAGTTAGATATTCTTATGCCAACTTCACTTTTATCCATGGATGGAAAATAAATGAGATTAAACAAGACGCTGACTTCAGTCCTGACAATCGCCCTGGCGATGCCTCTCAATTTGCTGGCCACCATTAAGCATGCTCCCCCCAATTTTAACACCGCTCAAGGCAATGCCATTTTTATTGATTTCCAAGAGGCGAGCTATAATCTGAGCTACAACCCGTCCAGCAAGTCAGTAAGCGCCGTTTCTAAAATCAGTTTCGAAAGCAGTGAAGAAGGCATGCCCCTTTTTGACCTGGTGGAAACGCCTTCCCAGATCCTGTTAGACGGTCAGGTCGTGTCCCATCAATTAATCAACTCTCCAGCTCCGGATAATGAGACTAAATTTCGAATGGTACTAAAAAATATCAAACCGGGATTCCATACCCTTGAAATTTCTTCTCCCATTAGCAAAGGAATTAATTTTGTGGCGGGAGGAGTTTCTTCTGCCTTTTGGTACTCGGATCTGGATGACCGCTCTTATCTGGAAGCTTATTTGCCCGCCAATTATGAATACGATCAGTATAAAATGACTTTTAATATCGATTTCAATGGGCTCACCAAACAGAAAATTTATGCCAATGGCATAGTTTCCAAAATCGATGATTCAAAATTTTCGGTTGAATATCCATCCACCTATACTTCTTCCTCCGGCTATTTTCACACTGCCCCAATTGGAAGGTACACTGAAAAGAATTTTAGCTTTCGCTCTATCGACGGACGCGATATTCCAGTTACGGCCTATGCCGCGGATAAAAATGCCAACCTGGAAAACCTAAAGAATAAAATCGTTCAAAGTCTGACCGGACTTGAATCGCAGTATGGACCTTTTCTTCATCCCACGCTCACCGTTTTTAATGCTGGTTCGGGAGGAATGGAATATTGTGGGGCAACCATGTCTGAGATCTGGGCGCTCAACCATGAATTGACTCATTCTTATTTTGCTCGCGGCGGCCTTATGCCCGCCAACGGAAATGCGGGCTGGCTTGATGAAGCGATCACCACCTGGAGCGATGAAGGATCTCCCACCAAAAGTGATCTGGGTAGCATGAGATCTAACATGGCCGGCCACTCTCAATACCGCCGCTACACCGACCGCGAAGCCTACAGCAAAGGGAAAAATTTTATCAGTCATCTCCACTATAAATTTCAGGCAAATGGCGGGCTGAACACTTTTTTGAATCAGCTGATTGAAACGGATTCTTTTCGGCCAATGACCACCGAAGAATTCATCAAAAAAATCTCTGTCTATTATTCAGAAGATCTGACTCCCATTTTCAAAAAATATGTTTATGCCCAGAAGAAAAAAATACACTCCGGCCAAGCTGCAAAAGCTCCGGTCCATATGAAAATGACTATTGATCAGATGGCAAAGTATCTATAGTTTTTTTTAATATTAGTGATAATTATTTCGACTCTCTAAACTGCTATTTCCGCGCGGCTTTCCAGGCTATTAATGAGGATTGTTATTCCTGATCTAAAACCCTGGATGGCCTATGAATTTTAAACTTCTCTTGGGACTCTTTACACTTGCCATACATGCCCCCCATACTTATGCCAAAGATTTAACTTACTCCACTCGATGCGATTCCACTAATGCCGAGGCCACCATCTCCTTCGTGGGAGATATTCTGATTCACAAAGCTCTCTACCAAACAGTGGTTCGTGAAAGCCAGCACTTCTCTCAAATCTGGAAAAACACCGATGGGCTCATCCAGAAAGCAAATTTCTCAGTTGCCAACCTGGAAGGTCCGGCGGCCTTGGGGATTGACAGCAATGGACGCGATCGCGGCGACATCGGCTTTGTCTACGACGGCCAGGTGTACTCTGGAACCAATTTCCTTTTCAATTATCACCCCAGAATTTTTTCGGACTTAAAAAATTCGGGCTATGACTTACTGACCTCGGCCAACAATCATGCGCTGGATAGATACTCAGTGGGAATTGATAAAACCATTCAAGCAGCAAACGAGAGCGGCCTGCCTACCGTCGGCACCAGAGTCTCTGGCAACCCGCAAGGACTGTTTTATAAAATTACGATCATCAACCGTTTACGGGTGGCCTTTCTCGGCTGTACCGAAATGACTAATGGGATGGCCGACAATGATAACCAAGTTCTCACTTGCTACAAAAATTCTTCCCGCATTTTGGGAATCATTAGCAGCGTTTCCAAACGGCCCGATGTCGATGCACTAATTGTTCTTCCGCATTGGGGAAGTGAATACACTCACACCCCAGGCAGTGAACAAATTGAGTTTGCCCGAAAATATATTGATGCCGGGGCCATTGCCGTTGTCGGCTCTCATCCTCATGTCTTGCAGCCATGGGAGAAATATATCAGCAAAGACGGCAGAGAATCCTTGATTATTTATTCGCTTGGAAATTTTGTAGCGGGCCAAGCGGGACTCGCCCGAAAAACTGGAACTGTGGCCTATTTAGGATTATCTAAAAAAGAAAATCAAAAGGCGCGCATTTTCGGCGTGGGCTACACTCCCACTTATCGTAGTGATGCCAGATTGAATCCGATTGGCAGTGGTGACTCGCCTGAAGTTCTCAAACATGTGGCCTCCATGTATGGAACCAAAGCGAGAGTGGAACCCAAAGGACAACTGGCAGCGGTGATGTGCACCAGTAACTCCCTTGCCGGGCAGGTGTTAGAATGAAAGGTCTTAAATCGAGTTTTGTAGCATTAATGCTTATGGCCCCGTTAACTTTGTCGGCCAGCTTGGATTTAAATTACTCAACCCCTTGTGGAGCGCCAGAAGAAACAGCGGTCGTTTCATTTGTGGGTGATATCTTGATTCACAAAGCACTCTATCAGGCCGTCGTTTCTGAAACTCACCATTTTACTCAGCTTTGGAAAAAAACAGAATCTCTTATTCAGAAAGCTGATTTTTCGGTGGCCAATCTGGAGGGACCTGCGGCGCTGGGAATTAATAAAAATGGAAAAAATGTAGGTGATGCCGGAATGATTTACGATGACGACGTCTACTCAGGAACTAATTTTATTTTTAATTATCATCCCCGCATCCTGACCGATTTAAAAGCTTCAGGCTACGATCTGCTAACTACTGCCAATAATCATTCCACCGACAGATTCACCATCGGTATTGACCGAACAATTCAGGCAGCGACCGCTATCGATCTTCCCACGGTAGGAACTCGCTTATCGAGTAGACCGAACGAGCCGATTGAAGATTATTTTAAAATTGTCTCGGTTAAAAATATGCGACTGGCCTTTGTCGGATGTACCGAATACATCAATATTCCCGATCACGACAACCAGGTTCTCTTCTGTGAAACTGAAACAATGTTTAAGATCATCAAAGAGGTTTCGGCCCGCGCTGATGTTGACGCCCTAATCGTCCTGCCTCATTGGGGAGTGGAATATTCTTCAGTGCCCCGAGACTATCAAAAAGAATATGCCAGAAGATATCTCGACGCCGGAGCGATTGCGGTGATTGGATCTCACCCCCATGTCCTGCAACCATGGGAGAAATACCTTACTAAAAACGGACGCGAAACTTTCATCATTTATTCCTTGGGAAATTTTGTGGCCGCCCAGGAAACGTTGCCTCGAAAATCAGGAGCGGTTGCCTACTTGGGTCTCTCCAAAAAGGAGAAGCAAAAAGCAAAAATCTTTGGTGTAGGCTACACTCCCACCTATCGAATTGAGACTGAAATAGTCCCCATCAGCAAAGCAGATAATCCTGAAATTCAAAAGCATGTGGCGGCAATGTATGGGGTTAAAAGACGAGTGGAACCAACTGAAAATTTATTGCCAACTATGTGTGGGATAAAATAAGACTGACAGCTTCAAGCAGAGAGTCCACCTGGTAATCGGGGCCAGGATAATTGCCCTGTTCATCACCAGGACCAACCAGCACCGTTTTACATCCAGCACTCACTCCGGCCGAAATATCACCGTAGCGATCTCCAACCATGAACGACTCCAAGAGATCAATCTCCCACTCGCGGGCCGCTTCCTGCAGCATGCCTGGCATGGGTTTGCGACAAAGGCATTGGTCACTGTTTACGTGCAAACAAATTTTGATATCATCAATCGGAAGTAGTTCTTTAATTTTGTTATTGATGATTTCGACACTTTCATACTTAACCCAGCCACGGGCCACATCGGGCTGATTGGTTACGATAATCATCAGAAAGCCGGAAGCTTTAATTTTTTGACAAGCTTCTGCCACTCCGGGATAGAGTTCGAATTCTTCCAAAGAATAAGGCGCCTGGGCCTTACCTGCTCTTATTATTAATTTGTTGATCACACCATCGCGGTCAAGAAAAAATGCTTTTTTCATAAGTCACAATCTAGCACAACGAGGGCTATAAAACGATTTGTAATAAATGCAGTAATATATTTGAGAATACAATTATGAGAACAGTTCCGGCCCAGGTAAATTGTGTAGTCATCCTCTTCTCTCCTTAAGTCCGACATTGCTTCATCAAAAAGCTTAGCGCTTAAAAGCCGAGAGCGATACGTAGTTTTTGCGTAAGTTTAAAAACATTTTCTTACTTTTTATATTTTTCAATAAGTTACAAGGCTACTTCTGCAGCTCTAACATTATTTTACAAGATCTATTTTTAGTTTGACCATTCAAACTATTAACGATAATTCTTAGCCACAAATTTAATCCTAACCTTTTCGAGGTATACATGAAGTTGACTCTGCTCTTATCGATTGCCCTGAACTCCTCTGCGCTTTTGGCCCAAAGCCCCTATCAAGAAGCACTCTCCACCATCATGAGCGCTCCTTTAAATATCAAACAAACAATGGAATCGGCCCCCGCCACCTATGCCTTTGCTAGCCGCTTTGATCAAAAGGATTCAGTGAATTTTGAAGGCCAAAGCTTCCGTCAAATATTAATTGAAGAACTAAAAACTTATATGTCAGGCGTGAAGCGTGGAAACTATCCAGGAACTCTAGAGCAATCAACAGAGGCCCTGATGAGTTTCATTAATTTTAACAGTAAAAATTCGCTGCAATCTCCTGGCGTCATTAATGGAAATAGTTTTTTTCAAATGAAAGCACTTCATCTTGATCGCAGCAGTGCCACTATCGCAGAAGGCTTTTTATTTGATGACCTCCAAAACCCTGGAAAAAAACTACTGGATAAACTCGCCGGCAATGACAATCCACTACGAAGAGGAAAACTTTATGGATGGAATCAAACGATCCTGACTCCCCAGGAATTATTACTGTCGTGGGTTTCGCAATTTGCCTACAATTCCACCGAAGGAGACGTTTTCACCGTTCCCAACGGATCTCTCGCCGTTCAAAGAATTGATTCTGCCGATACAACTGAAGAAGGTCTGAATCTAGCCGAATTATCACAAAAATTTCTTCAAGGTGCCATCTCTTATTCCCAGGCAGCGGAAGATTATTTAGCAACCAATCTTGGAGCTAAAAAAGGTTTGCTGGCAGATAACGAAGTTATCTATGAACCAGGGGCCAATCACACCGCTCTCGAGCATTTTTTTGATGAAGCCTATGGCTACTTTGGCGGGACAAGAGATTTCGCCCAATACAGTGATCAGCAACTGGCCGCTTCTCTTTCGATCGATTCTGACAATGATGGAGAAATCTCCCTGCTGCGAGAAAAAAATCATGGCCTCGCCAAAAATTATGCGCGCGTTGATCTAGGCGCCAAAGATGGACAACTTGATTTATCAAAAGAAGTTATTGTGCCATTGATAAGAGCACGTCACTTAATAACTCAAAAACCTGAGGGTTATAGAAATTACGTTGTGGCCAATGCGCGCCTGGCGCTTGGAGCATGGGAAAAAACAATTGGTGCTTTAAGTATTATCTACATCAACAATCTTTTAAAAATGTACAATGCTTACGGGACGGAAAATTACAACTTCAAGAATTTCACAAAATTTTGGAGTGAATTAAAAGGTTTTTCTCTAGGACTTCAATTTAACCCTACTGCCATCATGAACGACAGCGAGTTTGATAAATTTCATACTCTGCTGGGGGATCGTCCGGTACTGGCCCACGCAGCTCCAGCTGAAATCGCCAGTTATCAGCAAAAGCTGCTGGAAGCTAGAAGCATTCTAGCAAAGACTTATGGCTTCTCCGCCATCAATGTGCAGAATTGGTAGGCAGAAAATAATGAAAAAAATAATACTTTTAGTTTTCACCATCTCATCTGTATTAGCATGCAAAGATTTCACAGAAAGCAAATTAACCAACGGAACGAATGTGCATCGTGAAGTGAATGGCTCCCAGGAAATCCTGGGAGATCACTCCACTATTAATAGTGGCAATTTTAATATCGATAAATTAATTTTAAATATCGGTCTCAACGTTGTTCATCCTTCAACCGTCAACCTGGCAGCTAAGCTTGAAAAACTAGACTCCACCATTAAACTCTATTGTGATGTTGTCAAAAGCTCTGCCGAAAACGCTGTCATAAAAGAAGCTCTCCAGACCTCGTGGAAAGAAAGCATGGAAGCTTACCATTACCTGGAAGCATTTAAGTTCGGACCCATTATGCACAATGGAGAAGAGATTGGTCTGGCGATTTATTCCTGGCCGCTACTCAATGCCTGTCGCGTGGAGCTGGAAATTGCAAAAAATACAGGAAAGGCCGAGTATCAATTAAAATCGGGAGTCAATCTAAAGGGACTCGGTGCTCTGGAAACTATTCTTTTTACCGCCAGTGGAAAACACAACTGCGCGAGCACTCCTGATTTTTTACAAAACTGGCTTGCCTCTTCTGAAAAACAACGCCATCTGGATCAATGCCATTACATGTTGTTAGTCAGTCAGGATTTAGGACTTCAAGCTTCTGCCCTTAAAAAAAAATGGGACCCTAAGTTTGGAAACCTCACCCTCTCGCTGATTAAGGGTCAAAACTTACAAAAGAAGCTCTCGGTTGTTAATGAGATTTCAAATTCAATTTTTTATGTCGAGAAAATTATTAAAGATCAAAAAGTTGGTGCCCCAAGTGGAATGATCAATTGCCAATTTAACTCTTGCCCTGAAAAGTCAGAACATCTTATTGCCCAATTTTCGATCGAAGCCATCATCCAAAACCTAAATGGCTTTAAAGATATTTTTAACGGGATTGATAAACAAACCGGAATAAATGGTTTTGGTCTCGACGACTATCTGGAAAATCAAGGTCACCCCCAAGTCGCCAAGGATCTGAACACTGCTCTCAATCAGGCGTTGAAATCATTTGAAAAACACCGTGGAAAAAAATCACTATTTGAATTGGCCCAAGCAGTAGATAAAGCGCAGTGTCTCGCCAGCACCAGCGAAGAGCGCCTGGAGGAAATCTGTTCGCTCTATGCTGACCTTCGGGCGTTAACCACTATTTTAAAAAATGATTATGTCCTGGCATTGAGGGACATTCAGGCCCCCAAAGATTCTCAGGGAGACATGGATTAATTTATGACAAAATTATTTTGGCCTTCTTTTATTTTCCTATTCACTTCGGCCAGCTTCTCGGATGACACTATTTATGTGCTTGGTTCAAAACAAAAAGTTTTTTATGCTCCTGGCTCAGCAACATTTATTGATTCCAACGAATTAAAAAAACAAGAGAATACAGATATCGGCAGAATTTTAAACAAAGTTCCTGGTGTCTATATTCAGGAAGAAGATGGTCTGGGACTCAGACCCAATATTGGATTGAGAGGAGCTCACCCTCATCGCAGCAAAAAAGTAACCTTGATGGAAGACGGCGTTCTGATTGCACCCGCTCCTTATGCTTCTCCCGCTGCCTATTACTTTCCGACTCCCACCACCGCTTATAATCTGGAAGTTTTTAAAGGGTCCTCTTCGGTAAAATACGGGCCTAACTCCATTGGGGGTGCCGTCAATTTAATCACCAGACCCATCACTAAAAAAGAGACAAACGAGCTCGATCTCTCGATGGGAGTTATTCAAAAAGCGATGATTGCCACTAGTGGAACCAAAGATGCCACCGGCCACAGACTAGAGCTTCATCGCTTGCAGACTAAAGGCTTCATGACTCTGCCTAGAGGCGCGGAGACTGGAACCGCTAAAAATGACGGGATTTTAAAACTGGAATACGACTTGGGAAAACTCCTGGACTCGCGCCAGCAGAATATTAGTTTTAAAGGCTCTTATGCCAACGAAATCTCCCATGAAACTTATCTGGGATCAAGTCTATCCGATTTTAAGCAAAACCCCAGAGAACGCTATGCTGCCTCCAGGGACGATCTGGTAAAATGGAATCACACCCAACTGGAATTGAGTCATCAGATTCGTTTAAGTGAGAGCGTAAACTTCAAGACTGTTTTTTATAATCAGTCTCTGAAGCGGACCTGGTATAAATTTAACGGGCTCCAGGACAAGCGTGACCTTCGAGTGCTTTTGAGCGAAGATGCCGATCCAAACCTAAGTGCTCTACTGAGAGGTGACCGGGATAGTGCTAATTCTGATGAGTATTTAATCCTGGGAAACAATGACCGCAGGTATTTAAGTCAGGGCGTGCAAACCTTAACTAAATTTGAATGGAGCGGAGATGAAATCGCCAACGATTTATCAATTGGCGTTCGGCTCCATCGCGACTACGTAAAAAGAAATCACACCGAAACAACTGCCGAAATGAAAGCAGGTCAACTCTCCTATTTACCCGCCTCCCTCAAACAAACCAGCCTGGTTCACGATGAATCAAAGGCCGCGAGCTTCTTTGCCGAGGAGGAGCTGACTGTTGGCAATTTGATTTTTTCGGTAGGAACAAGAATTGAATATGTCCGCAACCTAAGCCGCGATCCTATGAAGAATAATGCAGAAATAGAAAACAATGAAACAATCGTTGTTCCAGGGGCCGGGATCAATTATTCTTTCAGCTCAAACTTGGTGGGCCTGATAGGAATTAATCGTGGGGTCACTTTAGTGGGTCCAGGCCAGAGCGCTTCGGTAAAAGAAGAAGAGAGTATTAATTACGAAACAGGTCTTCGTTATATGAGCGAAGATTGGTCAGGGGAATTGTTGGGATTCTACAGTGACTACTCCAACATAAAAGGGACATGTACTTTTTCTTCGGGCTGCACAGGCGCGAATCTGGATCATGATTTTAATGGTGGTCAGGCAGAAATTATCGGGCTTGAAGCACAGGTGGGCAGCAAGCTCTCAGCCAAAGAATTTATTTTTCCCATCTCCTTAAACTATACCCACACCATCGCCAGATTTGCCGCAGATAATATTTCAGATAATGAAGAATGGGGACTTGGCCCCATTAAAGCAGGAGACCCGCTACCCTATATTCCCTTAGGACAACTCAATCTTAAATTAGGCGCTGAATATAAAAAGATAGCGACTGAATTTTCTTTTCTCTGGAAAGGAAAAATGGCCGATCAGTCAGTTGAAGTGGGACGAAAAATAATACCGAGCTACGGAGTAATCGATTGGTCGAGCAGTTATCATTATGCCAATGAAGGTAAAGTTTACGCCAAAGTGGATAATCTGCTGAACAAGCAATATTTAACAAGCTTAAGACCTTACGGCGCCAGGGGAGGAAAACCGAGAATGGCCACGCTGGGATTTTCGCAAACATTTTAATGATGGCAATACTTCAAAATTTAGGCAGTGATCTGTTGAATGATATTCTCGAGATACCAATGGATCCCAGTCAGCGCTTCTATTGGGTCACTCTGCTTTCCTCTCTCCTTTTCGCCTTGATCATCCTGCCGATTGGCCTTGGCCCAAAGATGGCATGGACTCAGCTTTGTACCAAACTCTTTAATAAAAAGACTCTTTTACACCCCAGTTCAAAACTTGATTTTAAAATTTTTATTTTCAATCTCTTTTTTAAATCCCTCATTCTCGCTCCTGTGCTGGGAGGGGCCTTTACCCTTTCCATTTTGATCCTAAAAACACTTCGTGCAATTTTTCCTCAATTTGAAGGATGGATCCATCTCTCAGCGCTCAGTGCTTCGATCATTTATACTCTCCTCTTTTTTCTGCTCAGCGATTTTTTACGTTTTTTCCATCATTATTGTATGCATCGAATTTCGATTCTTCGTCATTTTCACCGACTTCATCATTCAGCTGAAGTATTAACGCCTCTGACTCTGCTGCGTGCTCATCCGGTAGAGGTGGCCTTTGCTCAAGTTCGTAATCTCATGACCTACTCCCTGTCATTATCGCTTTCGGTCTTTTTATTTCCTCAGACCATTTCGGGCCTTGATATTCTAGGAGTTAATATTTTTGGAATGCTGTTTAACTTGCTGGGGTCCAACTTACGTCATTCTGCCATTGCTTTAAGTTTTGGCCCGTTGGAATATCTTTTTATCAGTCCGCGCATGCATCAACTCCATCATAGTAAAGATAAAAATCATTATTCCAAAAATCTTGGTGTCTCCCTTTCAATTTGGGACCACTTTACTGGTAGCTTTTATCGGCCATCTAAAGAGGAAGAATGTAATTTAAATTTTGGAATAAAAGATGCGAGTATCGAAGAATCAAGAAACTTCAAGGAAGCATTGTTAAGACCATTCAATTTTTGATTTTAAAAACAAATGTTTTTTCGACAAAATAAAAACTCACTCCCGATCTTTTTTGAAAACGCCATTCCGGAATGACCTTTAAGGCAGCATTATCCAGAATTTTATTATTACTACTCACCAGAATAGTGGTCTCCAGCGGGGCGCCTTCCTCCGAAACCTTGATGCGAACTTTTAGCGTTCCTTCAATTCCTCTTTTTAAGGCGGTAATTGGGTATTGCGGTTCCTTAAAGTTGACGACTGACTCTGCGAAACCAAAACCTGTTCCATTTCCATTTCCATTTCCATTTCCATTTCCAGCTCCAGTTCCTGAAGAACTTCCCGCCCCATGTTCTGTCGGCCCTGAAAGCGAAGCAGGATTGGCCGAGACTTCAACGGCAGGAGAGCTGGTCTTGGCCAATTGTTTATTTTTTGCCGCCGGGGCTCCACTCTGTCCACTGGCCATGGCCTTGACCTTGCCATTTCCATAGCTCATTTGCACCGGTATGAGCGTTTTTAATTCATCCTTATTTTGAGCATCGCCACTTGAAAAATCAGGAATAAAAAAAAGAAGAGAATGAAGAAAAATGGCCAGAAGAAAGGCCGGCTGAAGCGTTATCGTATTTTTTATGGAGACAATAAATTTATTCATATCAAGTGCTTTCTTTATAGTGATTATTTTGCCAAAAGGCAATGGCCGACGAAAGCACTTAGCTGTGCTAAATATGCCTCAGACCCAAGGGCCAGAAAGGCGTCAACTGATGCTAAATTCTTCAGAACTTCATGGCATTGTAATTGCTTTTTTTAAAGCTATCAGCGGCAATGTTGCCGAAGTAAAAACAGAGAGGACTATATGGCCATCCAACCAAAACAACAAAATAATCAATCAAATCAAGTAAACAAAGATAAAGTTCAAGACAAAGACAAAGCTAAACAAAAACAGGAATCCGGCAAGGCATCCCAACAGCAACCGAAAAAAGAAAGATATGAATCTTCCTATGATGACAACGATGAATTATAGGTCTTAAAAATAAAAGAGGCCCAGGAAGTCAGCAGCCTGGGCCTCTTTCTCTCATTTTATAATTCGACTTGAATTCCAATTTCCATTACTCGGTGCTTGGGAAGTTTGAAGTAAGTTGTTGCATCCTGTGAGTTCGCTGATTGAAAGGCAAAAAGTTTTTCTCGCCAGATCGCCATACCTGGTATTTCTGTCGCAAAAAAGTTTTCTTTACCAATAAAATAAGTGACATCTCTGGAATTGATCACAGTCCCACCAACCTGAATTTTATCGACCTCTTCAGGAATGTTAGGAGTATCCATGTATCCGTAGTGCACGACAATAGTGTAACAGCCGTGCCCGATACTTTTTACCTCAAGGCGTTTAGATTTTTCGACATGAGGAATTTCTTCCGTGATCACCCGAAGGAAAATAAGATGTTCATGCACCGTTTTAAAATGCTCGTAGGTGTTGATCAGGGCGTAAGGCGTGTTCTCCAGTGAACTAGACATATAGATGGCAGTTCCGGCATTGCGATGAGGTGTTTCTTTTTCCAAAATATCAAGAAATTTACCGAGCGAAATAATTTTTTCACGGTTTCTAATTTCCAGTAATCTTCTTCCTCTTTTCCAGGTGGTCATAATGATGAAGATAATTAATCCCACCGCCAATGGAACCCATCCGCCATCAAGCACCTTTGCCAGGTTGGCCCCAAAAAAAGATAAATCGATAATTAAAAAGAATCCACAAATACTTCCGGCCTTCAAAAGACTCCATTTCCATTTTTCTCGGACGACAATGAAGAAGAGAATGGTTGTAATCGCCATGGTAGTGGTTACCGCGATCCCGTAAGCGGCGGCCAGATTACTGGAAGTTTTAAAAGTAATGACTAAAGCAATACAAGCAATCATCAAAAGTCGGTTCATGCTTTTAACAAAAATTTGTCCATATTCTTTTTTAGAAGTGTGTTTAATAAGAACTCTTGGAATATAACCCAAGTGAACCGCATGCATAGTGATCGAAAAAACTCCAGTGATCAAAGCCTGGGAAGCAATAACCGTCGCAAAGGTTGCCAGGATGACCAACGGTGTGAGCATCCAGCTGGGGGCCATTAGGAAAAAAGGATTTTTGATCGCTTCTGGTGTATGAGTTAAAAGTGCACCCTGACCAAAATAATTGAGTAACAAACATGGCAGCGCCACAAAAAACCAGGCGCGATGAATGGGCTTTCTGCCAAAATGTCCCAGATCCGAATAAAGGGCCTCACCTCCGGTTACCACCAGAAAAACAGACCCCAAAACCATAAAACCATTCCATTGGTTTTCAACAAAAAAACGAAAGGCATAATAGGGATTGACCGCCATCAGCACACTCGGGGCTTTCAAAATATTATAAACTCCCAAGGAGCCGAGGGTAAAAAACCAAAAAAGGGTAACTGGTCCGAAAATTTTCCCGACGACACTCGTTCCGTATTTCTGTACGGAAAACAGACCAACCAGGATGGCAATCGTAATGGGAATAATGTAAGGAGTGAAAACCGGCGTGATTAACTCTAACCCTTCGACTGCAGATAAAACGGAAATGGAGGGAGTGATCATCCCATCGCCATACAAGAGGGCCGTTCCGAATAATCCAAAGAGCACAAGTTTGTCTCTTCGCGCTGAATTTTTTCCGTCTTTCGGAGTAATCAGCGCAGTCAGCGCCAAAATTCCGCCCTCTCCCCGATTATCGGCCTTGAGAACATAACGAAGATATTTTAAAGAAATAACAATAATAAGCGACCAAAAAATAAGCGAAAGAATGCCAAAGATACTGCCTTCCGTCAGCAGGATATTATGTCCGTGGTGAAAAGATTCTTTAAGCGCATAGAGCGGACTGGTTCCAATATCTCCATAAACCACTCCGAGGGCACTAAGAGCAAGTAAGGCGTGGTAGCGCTTGGAATGTTCAACGGCTTTTTCATCTACATGAGCGGACATATTCGTCTCCGAAGGATTCTTAAATAAAAAACAAATTGTTAAAAACTAATAATAATGATTTTTACTGACCCTTGTAAAGCGATGTATTTGTAGACGATTTCTAAAATTCAATGAATACTGTTGAAAAGTTAAATTTTGGCCCAAATAAGGATTAGCCCGATGGATAGTTTATTTTCTGTTAGTTCAATCATTCCTTTTCTCACGCTTTGTGCGCTGGAACTTGTGCTAGGAATTGACAACGTCATATTCATTTCGATTCTTTCTTCCAAGTTGCCAAAAGAAGAGCAAAAAAAGGCAAGAACCATGGGGCTGGCACTGGCGGTTCTCACCAGAATTGCCTTACTGCTTTCTATCTCTTGGGTCATAGGTCTTACAGCACCACTTTTTAGCGTTTACAACGTCGAAATTTCCGGCCGTAACCTCATCTTACTGATCGGTGGTTTATTTCTTATTGCTAAAAGTACTCACGAAATTCACCAAAAACTTGAAGCCGATGAAGAAGTGACTAACACCTCTAAAATACCTGCAAAATTTGCGGGCGTAATCATACAAATCTTGCTGCTTGATATCGTCTTCTCTCTCGATTCGGTCATTACGGCAGTGGGAATGGTCAGTAATGTCTCGATCATGATCGCGGCAGTTGTCGTTTCAACCTTTGTTATGATTTATACCGCAGGGCCGGTTTCAAATTTTGTCGAGCGCCACCCTACTGTTAAAATTCTGGCCTTAAGTTTTTTACTCTTAATTGGTGTGACTTTGATTGCTGAAGGCCTAAATCAACACATCTCAAAGGGCTATATTTATTTCTCAATGGCCTTTTCTCTTTTCGTCGAAACAATCAATATTCGCATGAAGAAAAAAGTGGACCATGTGGAGCTGAAAAAAACCTGGAAGTAAGCCCTATATTTTTTGGAGGGCATCTTCCAAAATAATATTGTGATCAAAGGCCAGCGGCAAAGACCTCAAAACTTGTAGCTTAACCCATTTGGCCTCTTTAGCATCGTCCATGCCCACGATCTGATCTTTTTGTTTATCAAACATCTCTTGATCAATTAAAAACAAAAAAGCATAAGACTTTGACCATGAAAGATCGTTGTCTCTTGGATCGCGGCTATTTCCAACATAGACCCCCACCGTAGTTAGTGCTGTTTGCGCCCCAAGAATGAGGTTTGTTTCTTCCGCCAATTCTCGAAGTGCTGCTTCCCGGGGAGTTTCAAGTCCACCCTGCCAGTGTTCTCCTTTTTTGGCCTCGGAATCAATAAAGCCCCCTGGGAAAGCAAGCATTCCCGGACAGGCCTCAGCGTTTAAAGAGCGGACAATCATCAAAACTTCGTGTTGGGGATTGATCACAATCAAGTCGACCGTCGGATTTTCTCCAAGATAATAATAGGGATTTTTTTTCATCATTTTAATTTGTACAAATCCAACGCCATTTTTTGAAGCATCTCGCGATCCCAGAGTTGATCGATGAAATCCTGACGAATAGTTTTGTATCCATAAAAAGCACCTGCCAACTGGCCATAAACGGCGCCGGTTGTATCCGAGTCTTCTCCTAAATTCACGGCGAGCAAAACTCCATCATCAAAATTATTAGTCTGATGAAATGCCCACAGCGCCGATTCCAGACAGGTTGTCGCCAGGCCCTTGGCCGATATTTGTTCGCGAGATTTTTCTTTGTAACTGCCCAAGAGGATATCTTCAATGGCCGGGCAGAGATCGAGTTCACCTTTTTGATAAGTTAAGATATTTTCTTTTGCTGTTTTAGCTGAAGCGTTAAGGGCGCGATGAATGAAAAAAGCAAGTGCCTTACAAGCGTCAACGCACTCTTTGGGAGCGTGAGTTATCCGCGAACTCTCGCCCGCATAAAAAAGTGTCTGCTCTAAATTTTGATGAAAAAAAAGTGGAATGGGTGCAAGCCTCATTATCGAACCGTTGCTGGCCGGATCATCGACACTTCCTGAAAATAACAGTCCACTTTCTTCAAACCGTAAAAGTGCGGCCTTGGTAGTATTGCCAATGTCAAAACAATGGCCGGTGGCACTCAGATAGCCCGTTCTGAACCATTGCTGGAAACGATTGATGATATCTTCAGCATCAAAAATTTCCTTTTCGATTAGACTCATTCCCATGCATAAAGCGAGACTGGTATCGTCGGTCCATTGGCCAGGCCTTAAATTGAATGGACCTCCGGCGCGCATCTCGGTAATAGGGGGATAGCTGTCTCGAACTTCAAATTCAATAGGTGCGCCAAGTGCGTCACCTACCGCCAGTCCGATGATTGATCCAAAAAATTTATCCTTGAGCATATTTCCTCTATTGATTAGCCATTTTTCGCAATGAACATTTATTAACGGCCATGGCCAACGGTATGCTTGCTTGTGTACGCTATAAACTTAACGGAGTGATTATGACAAAATTAAAACTGCATGGAAACGATATTCATACTCGTGGAAGCGTTCCAGATATTGGATCACTGGTTCATGACTTTACTTTGGTAAAAACAGATCTAAGTGAAGTAACACTTTCATCTTTTAAACAAAAAAATAAAATCCTTAATATTTTTCCGAGTGTCGACACTGGAACCTGTGCTAAGAGTGTCATCCGCTTTAATCAAGAGGCCACTGACTTTCCAGATACGATAGTCATCAATCTCTCCATGGATCTTCCCTTTGCCCAGAAACGTTTTTGTGGAGCAGAAGGAATCACCAATGTTGAAATGGGATCTCTTTTTAGATCAGATTTTTTAAAATATTTCCCGGTCGAATTTATCGATGGTCCACTTAAAGGTTTATGCTCGAGAGTTGTACTCGTGGTCAACGAACAGCAAGAAATTAAATATGCGGAACAGGTTTTAGAAGTTACGGATGAACCAAATTACGACGTCATTTTGAGTGCTTTGAGAAATTAATTGTGGCCAGCCAACTGATGCTAAATCGAGTGAATTACCGATCTCACTAAACGCATTTTTTAACTTATAACTCATTTCCTGATATTTATTTCAGACAGTTAACTGCGTTTAAGTTTGTCACCACTTGATGAAAGTGACCTCTCATGACTTCAGCTAATCCCCCATTAACATTTTGCCCCCCATTTTGCCCAAATTCCAGGTGTACGCATCACCGCGCTGGCCATTTCGGCTTCGCCAAAAAAAATGGTGTCATAAAAACGCAAAAGGCCCCTTACTTCAACCAGCGCTTTCTTTGCAGAAATTGCGGAGCGCAGTTTTCCAAAAATACTTTCGACTTTGATTTTAGAAAAAAAATTATTCATCTCTCCAGAAACATTTTAAATTTTTCGATGAATGGTATGAGTCACTCCTCAATTGCCAGGGAGCTTAAGGTTTCAAAAGGCAGTGTCAACTTGAGGCTTAAAAATCTTGCTCACCAATCACTTCTTTTTGAAAAAGAGAATGTTGTTCAAACGATTTCCGAAAATGTTGCTTACGATGGATTCGAAACCTTCACTTTTTCCCAATTTTCACCTTGTTATATCAACACAGCAGTTGGGATGAAATCGCACTTCATTTATCACAATACTTTTTCACCACTTAACCGCAAAGGAAGGATGACCGACTTACAAAGGCTCCGCCAAATTGAACTCCTGAAAAAATATGGCGCTTATCCTAAAGATAGCGTTTACTTAGAGAGCCAATACATTTTCCATGAAATCAATGCCAAAGCAGAAAAACCAATTCAGCTTTATAGTGATGAACACCAATCTTATCGCCGAGCTTTTTCGCCGTTAATAAATAAAATTTCTCACGAAACGATTTCGTCACGGGCACGCAGAGATTCTCGCAATCCACTTTTTGCCATCAATCATCTCCATCTGCTGTATCGCCATTTTTTATGTTCGCAAAAACGAGAAACGATTGCCTTTCAAAAGCATGAGGCGGCGATGCTGGAAAAAGTGCAATTGATGAAAATTTACCAAAACTTCCTGCGGCCCAAGTTTACCAAAAAAAACAAGCATGATGAGTTTGCTCACCTTTGGTCTCCAGCGATGTATTTAAAAATAGTGGATCGGATTTTGGAATTTAGTGATGTTTTTGGGCAGCGGAGAATGAGGACTCATTTTAAACTGGACGAGAGAGAAAATAATTTTCTAGATCGACATTATCCTTTTTCTAGACAAAAAATGGCGAATTAATCGCCATTTTTTTTATTTAAACTAGCATCAGTTGGCTGACCACAATATGAGAAATTAAGCTGCTAAAAATCATTTCTTAATAAATAAGTACGTTCTACTAGCCAATAGCAGCCCACAATCAGCACCAAAAAAGCTGAACTGCGCTGAAATTGGCGGTAGTAGCGTGAGTACTTTTTAATAAGAAATAATAACGGAACAATCATCGCGATGATCATGACTTGCCCCAATTCCACTCCTGTATTAAAGGCCAGCAGTGCTTCAAACAGTCTGCCGCTGGATAAATGCAGACCCTGAAGGGCGCTTGCCAATCCAAAACCATGAACCAATCCCAAGGCGCACGCCAACCAAAAGCGATGCTCATATTTTTTTCGATAGAATCCTTCTAACACTACATAAATAATCGACAATGCAATCGCTGGTCCAATCAGATTTCCAGGCACGGTGATAATTCCAAAAGTGGCCAATAATAAAGAAATCGAATGCCCTAGGCTGAATCCAGTGATCGCTTTAAAAATCTGTATAAAACTTCCACCGGTAAAAACCAGGGCCAGAATAAATAGAAGGTGGTCACTTCCCTCTTTTATCTTAAAAGTGGCGCCAATATGCTCGGCCCCCCGATAGACAAAATGGCCAAAAGACTGGTTGTGGCGGGGAGAAATTTTCAAAATCCTTTGATTTTTTGTTGAAATAAAAGTGCTCTCGATCCCATCATTTAAAATTCTTCCAACTATCCGATAGCTAGGCAGATATTTTAAAAAGCTTAAGTCCAGCTGCAAATCAGACTTCATTTCAGGGCAATAAGCATCGGCGCCAACTTTAACTTGATCGGTGGAAAGCACTTGAGTGAAGGTATTTTTCCATTGGCATCGACTGGCACCCGTTTTCCAAAAACTTCGCCCCAAGGTTAGATGAAAAGGCAGATCGGGATTTCCCAGCGACTTAGGATTAAAATCAAATATGGTTTTAATGATCCCTGTTTCTTTATTGATTTCAATTTCCATGTAGCCCAAATCCATCGACTGAGCGTGAAGATGAAAAGATAGTAAAAATAAAATAAAAAAAATAAATAATTTCATAAGGCACTACTGGTGAGGGTTTGGCTTTTATAGATATTGGCAAGATTTTGGTTTTTTAATTTCACTTCAACGCTTGCCGCTCTTTTTAAAACTTCTTCCACATGAATATTTCTTGCCAACATTCCTCTTAATGATTTTCGAGCTTCCAGGAGTTGACCATTAACTTCCAGCGCCCAGGAATACAGTATAAGAGCTTCGGGCGTGGGTCTTAGATTTTTTTCACGGATGGCCAGACGCAAGGATTCGGAAAAATCATTTTCCCGTCCGCGCTCCAGTAGCAGCCTGATCAAATCTATGGCCGAAGTGCTTTTGGCATTTTTTAAATCCAGCCGCAAGAGGCTTTCGGTTTGAGCGAAAAGAGTATTGGCCAATTCTGTATTGCCAGCGATTTGATATGATTTTGCTTCCTTAAAAAGAAAAACAATCTGCTTGGAATGCTTGAAGGCCAATTTAAAATATTTTACGGCATCCGGAATTTTTTTTTCTTTTTCACAAAGGCTTCCCATCAATCCCAAGGCAAAAGAAGAATGAGGCGAAATTCGCAAGGCTTCTGTCAGAAGATTTTTTGCTGTCGTCAGATTTTCTTTTTGCGCTGATCGACTGAGTAAAAATCGGGCATAAGCTGCTCGGGTGTAGCTGGCCTGAACCGGATCATCTTCCAGTAGTTTTATCGCTTCCTCAAAATCGTTTATCGCTTCCAGGTCTCTTCCCTGCCCAGCTAAGATCGTGGCCCTTAAGGCGTAGGCCTTTTCACTCGGAAAGAGCGCGATAAGTTCATCAGCAAAAATCATCGCCTGCTCAAAATTCCCAAGGGCAAAATGAGAGTTCGCCAGGACCAAGGAGGCTTCGGGACTATTGGACTTCTTTTGTTTTAAAATAATTTGGGCGTAATGAATAGCCTTCTCAAACTCGTGTTCGGCAAGAGCAATATCTGCCAGGACAAAATAAGCAACAGGGGCATAGAGCGGAAAAATGGCAATGGAACGATAAGCATATCTTGCGGCCTGCAAATAATATTCTTTCGAGTCCAGCTCTTTTGCTCTTTCCACGTAGAGACGAGAAAGCATGGCCAGGGAGCGATGATCTGTTGGATTCCATTTTATTTTCTTCAAATAGGAATCAACACCATTCACAAAATCCCGATCCCGCTTTTCTTCGTTTATATTGAGCACCGAGAAAGTATAAAGATAATCGGATTTTTTGTTGGCCAACAGAACTCCCACCGTGGCGAGTAAGGACAGAAGCATCATTGAAACAATTATTCTTTTGGTCATTTTATTATTCTCCACTTTCGTAGAGGCCTAAGATTTTTTTCAAATCGAAAAAATAGAGCCTGTCATTTATAAAACCAGCTGAAATTAAAACTTGTCCATCGTGCGAAACTTCCAGAGCGGTGGGCTGGGCACCTCCCACCAGACTGAAAACAATCCTGTCTTTTTTAGTATCAATGATATCGATCTTACCCATAATTTTTGGATCGACTTTATTGATATCGCTGTGACTAGTGGTGCGATGGGAGACAAATAAATAACGATTTTCCCTGGGTTCCAGCACTATCGTATTGGGATGGGCCAGTCCCCATTTTTTTCCCGAAAAATTAGGATGATCCAGCGGGTAATCTTCCAGCACTAAAACTTTCTGAGGTCCATTGGTGGTTTGAAAAGGGATAAATAATTCATTCCAAAGAGTACTTGGCAATGCCACGGACGAACCTGTGTTCTTTAAATTCTTTAAAATCGCCACCAACTTGCTCATACTGATTCGGGAAATAGCATTGCCGCGCATATGGCCCAGGTAGGCCGTCTCTCCATCTTTTGAAATAACAATATGCCGGACGTTTAATTCTCTTCCTACTGACAGTTTATCAATAGGGGCTATTTCAGCAATCTGGCGATGATGGACTGAATCCAAAATGATAAGACTCCCTGTTTCCGTTGCCAGAATCAATGCATATTTGCCATCGGGCGTGAAGGCGATGCCTCTGGGGGCAATGAAGTAGCCTCGCGAGGCAGGATTTTTAAAATTGGTATGTAAGTCAATCAATCCCTTTAAGTGAGCAGTGCCATCGAGATTTCCATCTTCCCGCAAATTCGTGACGTCGACGATGCTAATATTGTCAGAAAAATAATTAGCGACATAAATGATCTGGGAGCGCTTTGAATCTTCGTCCAAGTAAGGTCTGGCGGCAATGATCTTGGCGCCACTGGAATTTAAGGGAATGTATTTGGCAATTTTTTGGGACTCGGTATTAACCACTGTTAACAGAGCGGTTTTTTTGTACACTTCAGAAGCTGAATCACCTTCCGCCCGGGAAATAAAACCCCACAATTCATCGAGCGAAAATTCGATTTCGGTATTGGCAAAAATGCCGTCTTTTTTCATTCCGAGTGGAGTTTTAATTATTTTTTGAAGAGCGTGCGTCGCCACATTGTAAATTGAAGCACTCGGCACTCGGCGCGAAGAGACTGGATCAACTCTTCCACACATCTCTGCGACATAGAGAGAATTGCCAACCGGATCTATCTTCATCCCCTTAGGCATGCAGCCAGTAGCAGCAGTCCCCATCAGAAAATGCTTAGTCGTATATTTTTTTAAATCGCTTGCCGAGGCCATCACTTGCAATGGGCCTAGTGCTAATAAAACAATCCATAGATTTATACGAGTTTTCATTGCAGGGCCTCTCTACTCGGTTTTTTAAAACGACGGTGAGAATTGCAGATATCAACAAAAAGAAACAATACATTTTATCAATGAATCTAATAACTAAGCGGTTTGTCATTTTTTTCGCTAGTCAGAAAGAAGCAGCTGACTTTAAATAAACTGGAATTTAATTTGTTCCAGGACCAACAACTCATGAGAAAGACCTTAAGCGATTCGGAAATGACCCCTGGCGCTCAATCGGCGATTGTCAATTTTCACCCCACCGCGGTTGAAGAAGTCATTAAGGCGCTAAAAGACAATGAATGGGTTATTGTCGGCATGGCCCAAAATCCCCACGTCAAAAAAGCTCGTCATTTTCTGGAAGCTAAAAATATAAAATACCGCTATATCCAGCATGGCGGCTATTTCTCTCAATGGAAAATTCGTCTAGCCATCAAGCTATGGAGTGGCTGGCCTACCTTTCCTCAGGTTTTTCATAAAGGCAAATTGGTGGGTGGCGCCTCAGATTTAAGCAAGTATCTCCCCTAAATTCATCTGCTCTGAAGTTTCATTTTCATTCTGAGTATGTTCTAATTTACAAACTATTTTTTAGTTAAAAAAAGGACTCAACTTGGATCAGGAAATCTTTGAATGGATACTCTTACTAACCAGGTGGCTACACATCACGGTCGCCGTCACGTGGATTGGAACTTCTATTTTCTTCATGTGGCTTGACCGAACACTTAAGCCCAATCCCAACGCCCAGAGAGATGGTCACGTTGGCGAATTGTGGATGGTTCATGGCGGTGGTTTTTATCACGTGGAAAAATTATTAATGGGTCCCACCAAAGTTCCAGAGCACCTTCATTGGTTTAAGTGGGAATCCTACTGGACCTGGATGAGTGGTGCCTTGCTGATGACCCTCATTTTTTACACCGGAGATGGAACCTTTCTTCTCGACTCGGCCGTTTCCAATATCACTTATCTGCAAGGCGTTGCGATCGGCGTTTTCTCTTTAATTGGCTCATGGTTTTTTTATGACTTCCTTTGGGAGCGCGCCCTGACAAAGGCCCGGCCGCTGGTCGGCCATTTTTTTACCATCCTTTGGCTGGTGCTGATGTCTTATTTTTTATGCCATACCCTAAGCGGGCGGGCGGCCTATATGCACATTGGTGGGATGATTGGGACTTGGATGACCGCCAATGTCTTCATGCGAATCATTCCCCGCCAGATAAAAATGGTGGAAGCTTCCAGACGAGGCGAAGCAGTTAATCAGGAATGGGGAAAAAACGCTAAAAACAGATCCACGCACAATACCTATCTCACCCTGCCCGTTATTTTTATCATGATGAGCAATCACTTTCCTACAACCTACGGGCATGAATGGAATTGGTTAATTCTTCTCGCCATGTGTGGCGCTGGTGCCGCGATCAGAGAATATTTTGTCGTGCGCTTAAATAAACCGGCCCGGGCGAAACAATTCCTGGTGGCAGGAGTTTCGCTTTTAGTACTTGTTATCTCCATGAGCCGCAATCCTCTTCCTAAAGAACCCCAACTCCAGGTTGCAACCGCCGTCATTCATCCAGCTTCCCCTGCGGCCGCAGGCACCGCTACCATTAGCGGAACCATTCTTTTTGAAGGAAATGCTCCCCAAGGTAAAAAGCTCAATTTGCCAAGTGGATGCACTTCAAAAACTGATGTCTATGCCAACGATGTGCTGGTCAATAATGGCAAACTTCAAAATGTCCTTATTCGCATCACCAAAGGCCTCGAAGGAAAATCATTTGAGAATATTCCGTCACAAACAGCAGAACTCGATCAACGAGAATGCCAATACAAACCTCGTCTGCTCGCGGTTCAAGTTGGACAAAAAGTCGATTTTATTAACAGTGATCCTGTTTTTCATAATATTAAATCAGTGACAAAAAATAATAAAAGCTTCAATCTGCCAATGCCTAAAAAAGATCAGCGGATAACGATGGCCTTTGATAAGGCCGAAATTTTTCTTCAATCCAAATGCAGCGTACATCCGTGGATGGGGGCCTATATCGCCGTCATGGACCATCCTTTTTTTAGTGTCTCCAACCAGAAAGGAGAATTTGACCTGAAAAATCTTCCCGCTGGCAATTACACACTGGAAGTATGGCATGAAGTTTTTGGAACGCAGACCAAAGAAATAAAAATAAATGACGGGGAAAATTTAAAAATAGATTTTTCTTTTAAAGCAAAATCATAAAGAGGTTTTTGATGATCAGCACTCACATCCTGGACACCAGCCTGGGACTTCCGGCCGCAAACGTCGTGATCGTCCTGGAAAAAAAAGACCAGCAAGACCAGTGGAACTCCATCGCTCAAGGCACTACGAATACTGATGGCAGAATTGCCTTTGAATGCGAAAAAGCCATTGGCATTTATCGACTGAATTTCCATATTGAAGACTATTACAAAAAGGCCGGGATCGATTTTTTCTTTTTGGATACATCGATCGTTTTTCAAGTTTTGAGCACTGATCGAAAATATCATGTTCCCTTACTGCTCAATCCCTATGGTTATACAACTTATCGAGGAAGCTAAATATTATGACTGATATCCCTTATTACAATGATTATGTATCCCCAAGTTTTCTCAGTTACCTGCTGGCGACTGGTCGTCCCGTCGTGGGAGTTCCCCATTTATTGGAAGTCGGAACTGGTGGTGGACTTGAAACCAAAGAATCACTTCACTTTTTGTGTGAGCTCTATGAACTAATCAAAGGCGATTTGAATAAAGTACTCACTCAAAGAATCAATGACCGGCATTTTATTGATCAGCAAACAAAAGCGTGTTTTGAGTTCAATAAATTATTAAAGAGAGATTATTCATCTCCGGATTATAAAACAATAATCGGATTCCTGGATTCAAAGGGTCGGATCGTTATTGGACCCAAAAATGACTTTTACTGCAAACGTGGAGCGGGCAAGGCCATCGCGACGATCCCGGATTACCTCTTAGGCAATCACGTCACCTTATTTGGACCTCCAGACGACACCAAGCTTTCCATCAATGCCATGAATGCCTATCATCGAAAATTAAAAGATGAACCAGCGGTTATCGGCGAACTTTTAAAAGACAATGCCCTCGCGCCTTTTTGGGGTGCCGACGATGAAGACTCTAAAACGCCTCTGCGTGCAGATCTGATCGGAGCTGGAGTAAACCTTAGTGAATGTTTTGACGGGACAATTAATTATCAGGATTCTAAATCAAATAAAGTTTATCAGCTTGAAAATGATCATCTCTCTCTGCCGATAAAAAGATTCCCTGGCCTTGCGCTTCCTTCCTTTTTTCTTTTCTATAAAAATAATCCAATGCCACTGCACTTGTATGATTTTGCTCTGCACTTGTTTAAAAACTGGCACAATCCTAAAGCGCTTGCTTTTTATGTTCCTAAATTAGAAAACGAAGAAGAGGCCCGTTATATCAAAACAATGATTAGGCATGCTGAAAATCTCGTCAAAAAAATTCATCCCGAATATCAGCTAGGGAGCATTCGATTGATGATCGTGCTGGAAAATCCCCGCGCCGTTTTTCGCGTCAATGAAATCATTGATGAACTCCATCCTTATTTTGTGGGGGCTTCCTTAGGATGGCATGACTATCTTGCATCAACCGCCAGGCTTTTTAAAGAAGATGCCAATTACCGAATTCCGGTCAAGGCCGATCCCAATATTGTCATCAAGTATATTAAGGCTTCTCATAATCTTCTGGCCGAAGTTGTAGGCTCTCGCGGTGGAATCAAAGTTGGCGGAATGTACGGAATTTTGCCCATCAATACGGATTTGAAAAGTCCAAGTTTTCAAGTCACCATCAAGGGATATATTAAAGACGTTATCACTCAATTCAAAAGAGATCTCTCGGGATTTTGGGTGGCCCATCCAGACTTTGTCCGCATTGGTATTGCTCTGGTGGTTGGATGGAAGCAATATGCGGCCGGTGATAAAAGTAAACTGGAAACGCTTGTCACTTCATTACTGGATGAAGTTTACCATAAAGAAATTTTAGATTTCATCAGTGGACCGGATATTGCAGGATTAAACAGCGAGGATCCACTTTATCAGAGATCACTGCTGGCCGCGATTGATAAAGAATCTACTTTTATCGCCAATAATCATCCCGATGAAATTCGCTACAACGTTTTTCAATCATTGCAATACTTAACTGACTGGTTATCAGGGAATGGCTGTGTTGCCTTGCCAGCAGAAATTAATGGCATCCCGGTCAGAGTGATGGATGACCTGGCCACTGCCGAGCGTTCTCGCTGGGAAGTTTGGCATGAAATAAATCACCAGCGCTTCTCAATCACTGATTTTTTAAAAATTGCTCATGAAGAAATGCATTTCATCAGAAAAGATTTATCCGACAGTAAAAAAATCGTGCAGGTGAAATGGGATGAGCGCACCGAAAAATGGTATCCCGTGGCGCTCAATTTAATGATTCGTCTAATGACCGACAAAAGGCCAGTGGAATTCGCCACGGAATTACTTTTGCCCTTTACGGTTGAAGCTGTTCGAGCGGCCAGCGATCCGTGGGCAGAAGTTTTAAAAATTGATCACCAAAAATATAAAATGGATCCCTCTATCATCCGTTTCAATTATTATTTCACCATGTGCGGGAGTTTGAATTTTGCCAATACTATGGCAAAAAACTTAACGCTCGATAAAGTGGAAGCTGAAAAATGCATTATGGCCTTTAGTAAGGCAGAAGTGCTTCTGGCCGCCGCTTTCCATGGCGACATTGGCGAGAGTAAAAAAACACTTGATGCCATGGCCAGCAATGAACAAAAACTGGTCTTCAACGAAGACCAATCCGTAAAAAACGAACTGGCCTCTCTGGGAGGCGAGTACAAAATAAAATTCGGAATGAAGTTCCTGGTGTCAGCGGAAGGAAGATCTGGAAGTGAACTTTTAGCTGTTTTAAAGGCCAGACTTAATAATTCAGCTGAAACAGAACTTCATAATGCCAAGACTGAACTTTGGAAAATTACCAACAAAAGAATGGGCACTCATCCCATCAATCACCTGGATGAGCGCTTTCAGCAAGTCTTAAAAAAGCACAATATTGTTGGGGCCAGCATCTCCATCAGTACGGGATTGGATAATATTCAAACCATCAGCTTGGGAGAAAGTGCAAAAGGCATCAAAGCAGTTAATCAGAATACCTGGTTTGAACTGGCCTCATTAAGCAAAACGGTGGGAAGTTGTTTCGCCATTGAATATTTTTCCAAGAAAAATATTTCTTTAAATACACCAGTCAATAACTTATTTGCCCAGACTTCCTCACGCTTTAGAATTAAATCTCTGGAGGCGACTCATCCAGAATGGGCCGATGAAGTCACCCTCGCCCACCTCATGAGTCACAGTGCGCTTAACATGCATTATGTAAATGGTGTTGCTGCCAATCAAAAGATGCCGCTAATCACCGAGCTGCTGGAAGGAAATAGTCAGTATGATTACCCCCCAGTCGGAGTCATCAATCAACCTGGCAAAAAATTTCAATACTCTGGTGGAGGATTTTTAGTCCTTGAGCATTTATTGGAATCGTTGGAAGGAAAATCGATCGTCGATTTAACTGCTCCCTTTTTAAAACAATTAGGAATGGAGCAATTTAGCTTCAAGCAAGAGACCATTCCCGCTGTCGACTATGCCAGCGGCTATAACGCTGACAATATCGAAATCGTTGGCTCACGAAAAATGTTTCCTGCTATTGCGGCCGGAACGATGGGTACAGCCTCTGATATGAATCGCTTCCTGCATCACCTGACCAAAGCTTTTCATCAGGTGCAAGGCTCAGGACCTATCAGTCATGACACTGCCGTCACCATGCTGCATGGAAAAGATCTTGGGTGCATGGCCTTCATGGGCACAATGATGGGCCTAGGGGTCTTTAGCGCTGATGCCGGTCCCAATCGTCTGGCCATTCATCAAGGGGCCAATGATGGCTTCCGTTGCTTGTATATTCACTGCTACGATGGACCAGACACCGGTTATGGCATGACCCTTCTTTGCAGCGGAGAGCTCAATGGCGTTCTCTTTAATTCAGAAATCGCCCAGATTCTATTTTCTGAATTTAAAATGGAAGGCATAGATCTTTCTCAATTTAAAACCAATTTTGACGTTAAAAATATTCCGCAAGAAGAAATCGTCAACCTGGGATATAAAAATTTAATTTTTGGAGCTTTCCTTCCCTCCCTTCCTGAAGAAATTTTAGAACCCGGTCCATTGGATCCGTTAGCAAAATATAACCTGGCGGTTGATGCTAAAATTCTGGAAGTCACTAATCAAAAATTTGCACGTGCTGAAAACCTGCTGAGTGCCAGGCTTCCCGTTTTTGATCCGGAACTTTTTGGCCGTCAGGGCAAGATTATGGATAGCTGGGAAACAGTTCGCCACAATCAAGACCTATGCGATATTTTAGTTTTTGAATTAAAAAATGCATCCGTTATTAATTATGTAAGTCTTTCCACCAAGTATCATCTAGGGAATCAAGTTCAATTTGTAAAATTAGAGGGGCAAGATTTCAGCTCGCAGCAATGGATCGAAATCTTAGCTAAAACTGAGCTTGATGGGCATTCGCTTAAATGTATTAAGCTGGAAAACTTGAAAGCTAAATTTAATAAAATAAAAGTTTCAGTTTATCCCGATGGTGGATTTTCGCGTCTCGGTTTATATGCTGATCTTCCGGAAGAAGAAAAAAAGAATTTTCTTCTCCTCGCCCTTGCCAAGAGTACAAAATTCAACGATCCAATTGCAAAAACCCTAAAACCATTGGCCGCACCTTACGCTCCGGATGAAATGGAAATTCAAAAGAACTGGGCAGCACTCAAAAAAGGTGATGAATATGATGTGGCCAATCGGGCTTTTGGGGGAAAAATCCTCAGTGCCTCTAATGAACATTTTGGGCCCGCGATTCAAATCCTCTCTCCTTTTGGTCCGATGCATATGTTTGATGGATTTGAATCGGCCAGAAGCCGCATAGCGGGGCACCAGGAAGAAATAATCATTCAATTGGCAAGAGCGACTACCATTGATCGAATTGAAATGGATTTTACTTATTTTGTGAACAACAACCCATTACTTGTCAGTCTGCTTGGTTTTTATGAAAACAAATGGGTCACACTCGTTGCGCCCACTAACGTAAAAGCGTTTGCCGGAAATATTAAAGAGTTTAAGATTTCAAATGATCAGCTAGTTGAACAAATCAAAGTCATCGCCATCCCTGATGGTGGAATAAATCGCGTGCGAGTTTTTGCCCGGGCCTAAGCCCCGGGCAAGGCCCTCTTTTATTTCAATTTGCCTATAAAGGTATTGATATCAAGTCGCATAATTTTAAAATCGGACTTCACTTCTTCACCGTTAATTTCACACTCTGTTTTCCCGATGAAATAGACAAAATGATCACGGTATCCGACCGCTGCATGTTTGGTTGATTTAATAGAACAATCATTTAATTTCATGGAAAGCACTCTGATTTTTGAATCAACTTTTAGTTCTCTTAGATAAAGTTTTTTAGCGCCATCCATTTTATCTTGACCGTGATACAAGACAAAGTTAGTTCCGGTAATCATGGTTGGGTGCTTTTGGTAAGTATAACTTTTAATTAAGGCCGGATCATCGATCAAGTGGCGTTTGGCCGAAACGATAATATCCTTGTTAAGCTCTAAATCGTACCATCCAATAAATGCTTCTTCCGTCTCCGCTTCCGATTTTGTATTCCCGCCTCTTTGAAAGTGAAACATAATTTTAGAACCATCAGGAGTCCAGGTCGGATGTTTATCATTAAACTCGCCCAGTAAGACGATCGCTCCGGTATTCATATTAAAAAGATAAATACCCGCTGGATTTTTCTCTCCCTTTAAATAAAAAGTCAGCCAGTTTTTATCGGGTGAAAGTCGAGCGTGGGCCAGCAGTTCCTTTTTTAATCCTAGATCTTTGGCACAAAGTTCTTTAACACTTGTATTGCTTTTGACATTTCTGATGTCGATACAAGACCTGTATCCCTTGGGGGTATCATCCCCCGTGATTAAACGATGAAGAATAGTTCTGGTAATCGCTCCCAGCGTATAATTTTCGTGGTCAATGACCACTTCATCCTCCGAATCAACGATGGGTGCAACGGCGGTATACAGATCGCCAAAGCCTCTCTTAATCCTAACGGGAGAAACATTGTTTATATCCGTCGAACTATAAAAAATATCAATAGGTTCCAGGAGACTTTTCTTCGATTTTTTGGCAATCCAGTAAATTCGGGTGCCATCTTCGTTAACTGCCAGCGCGCTGGGTTCTGAGGTGTTATGAGTAAAAATCTCGATTCCCGTATCAAGTTTTAGTTTACTCACTTCTGCCCCATAAGTGCTTGAGGCCATACAAGCTAAGAGTAAAAACGATAAGTGTGAGCGCATAAGTAGTCCTTATTAAAATCTGGAAGTTTAGGTAATGCTGGGAGGATAGCACGTTGTAAAATGAGACTACAGGGAGGGCTGTAATCTTTTCACGCTCACGGAAGAGTCCCCCACTAAAATTTTGACAATGCTAAAATTCTTAAAAATGGCACTCAACAGGAATCAGTATGAAACTCTTATATTCACTTCTCTTTTGGATCGTAGGAAGTTTTCTTAAGAAACAGCGATCTCTGGAATTCATCGGACCGGAGAATTTTGATAGTCTTAAAACTCAAGAACTCATCAGGTTTAGAGATGAAATCCTTATTAAATCTTCTCCCTATTTATTTAATGAATCAGCAAAGACTCTGGAAGCGCAGGAAAATTTTGACCGCCGATCTTATCATTTCGGTGTGAAGTATAAAGGCCAGATTGCTGCTTACGTTAGACTGACTCCCTCAGGGTTTGAATTAAGCTCCCTGGGACATACTTGGAGTGTGGTTTCGAAAAAATATAATAACTATATCGAGTTCAATCGTCTGGTGGCCGATCCCCGCATACCGAAACGTGGTTATTTTGGCAGACTGTTATTGTTGTATGTTGGGCTGTGGTTATTTGAAAAATCTCATTACCAAGGAATTGTGGCCATTTGCCGGCCGGAAAGAATGAATTTCTTAAATAGCTTTGGGCTTTCGCCAGTTACAGGCTTAACAACCTATCTGCCGGAAAGAGGAGAAAACTACCAGCTGCTACTTGGTTCACGACGAGAGATTTTAACCACCATCCTAAAAAAATATCTGACCGATAACCGAATGTTTAATTCTGTGTATCGAGTCGGTTCAAACTTTTAATTTTAAAACAGGAAAATACGATGAAACACGCCACAACGATTGAAGAGCTAAAATTAATTCTGGATGATGAAATGGGAAATCTGGCCAATGGTGCCTACCTGGAACAAGTTCTCACTCCGGGTTTTGTCGACAAAAGAATTTACGCCATCTATTTGATTGAAACCTACCACTACACCTACCACAATGCTCGCAACCAGGCGCTGGTCGCCACTCGCCCGGAACGAGGAGATGTCCGTTATATGAAATATTGTTTAAAACATGCAATGGAAGAGGCCGGACATGAACTAATGGCATTACACGACTTAAAAAAGGCCGGTTATTCCTCGATTGATTATAAAGTCATGGAAGACTCTGAACTTCCAAGGCCACTCATGGCAACGGAAGTTTTAATTTCTTATCTCTATCGAGTTTCAACCACCGGAAATCCTCTTGCCCGTTTAGGCTATAGTTTTTGGGCGGAAAGAGTTTACGAATACCTTGCGCCTCTGATGCTGATGTTTGGCCATCTGGGTGTTGAAAAATCGGCGATGACTTTTTTAACTGACCACTCTTCGATCGATCAGGAACACGCGATTGAAGTTGATCGCGCTATTAATATGTTTGCCAAGACTGAACAAGACTGGATCGACATTGAAAACTGTATGAGAACATCGCTGCGATTGAAAGCAAAAGTCATGGACAGCGTCTTTGAAGAGTTTGTAAAATTAAAAGAAGGAACGAGCGATCGTTATAGTTTTTTAAATAAATAATTCCCCTAACCAAAAGAAAAAAAATATGAGCCCAAATAATAAATCACTTCTTTTTCTCGTGGGTCTGATCCCCACCATGCAGGTGATGCTGTTAATCGGAATTTTGATCCGCGGTTTAATTAATCAAAGCTCCGCGATGATCGTGCTCTTTTTTGTGGTAATCTATCTTCTTCCGCCTCTCATGTGGAGAATCCTCAGTCCGCTAATTCCCGCCAAAATGGGCGCCAGCTACTTAGGAGTGCACACCGAGAGCGTCAATGGGTGGTTTGTCAGTTATCAGATTCAACAAATCTACAATGCACTTCCCTTTCTGGAAGCAGTCTTAAAACTTATTCCGGGATTTTATTCTGCCTGGCTAAGATTATGGGGAGCTAAAATTGGAGCGAAGGTCAATTGGACTTGCCAGAGCAAAGTCGTTGATCGTCCCTTTATTCATATCGGGGATCGCTGTCTTATCGGCAACGAAGCTTATTTGTCGGCCCATGCGATTAAGAAAAAAGATGATCGCTACCTTCTCTACTTAAAAGAAATAACCATCGGCTCGGACGTTGTTCTTTCCTTGCAAAGTATCGTTGGCCCCGGTGCCATTATTGGAAACCGTGCTTTTATCATGGCACGGGCCGCAGTTCATCCAAATACAACTATTACCGAAGGTCAGATTTATGAATAATAATGCAAGCGAGGCCCTGAAAATGTTTTTTTCTGATGAGGAAATCTTTCATCAGAGCAATGACTCTAAAAATAAATCGCTCCAGCAGCTCCTGGATATTACTTTTGCCAAGTTGACTGTCGAGCCGAAAAAAACTGAATTTCCTAATCATTTCTGGTCAGAAAAAAGATATCAGTTTGATCGCTCCCAAAAATATCTTCAGTTATCTCCGGAAGACCAGGCCAAAACTCTTCGCGACCTGACTGAACAAAATTTGGCCTTATCCTACTTCATCGAAAAATCCGGCCATAATTACGGCGCCAAAATGATTCTTTTGGCAAAAAATCAGGATGAAAAAGCTCTCTATAGTTTATTTGCTGCGGAAGAGGCCATTCATCAACGTGAGTTCATGAATCATATGTGGTTTACTCCCAATCCCCGTGATCACTGGCATCCCATGCTGAGTGTCTTGGGAGAAGTTATGCGCGAAGGCGAAAGAAATACTCTTATTTATGTGGTTCAAGTATTGCTGGAAGGATTTGGAATGTCGTTTTACTCCGGGCTTAGCGAGAGCTGTGATTTCGCTCCTATGAAAAATGTCTATACCCGCATTTTGCAAGATGAAGCCCGCCACCATGGTTCAGGAGTCATCCTGGCCAATTTTTATGATGTGAATAAATTTGAGAAAGAACAAATTTTTGAATACACTAAAAAATTTATTATTGCTCTTCAGAGTGCCAGTTGGTTAATTTTGGCCATTGAAAAAACCAGTGGAGCGATGAGCGATCAGGAGAAGAAAAAATTTCTTCTCGACATTAATTATGATGAGACCTTATCTAATCGAAGAAAACGTTTGAAGGACATGTTAACTAAAGTTGATTCCTGGGGACTGATTGGCATGCTGGAAAAAGACAAGGTCATTTAATGCTATTTCTTGAGACAATGAGCAATTTTATCACTGAGCTGTTTAAGACTAAAAGGCTTGACCAGAATATCCTTTAATCCGCCCTCAATCGCCCTTAAAACGTCATCCTGTTGAAGCGCTCCGGACATCAGAATAATCGGAGTACGGGCGTATTTGATCGATTTTCTTAACGACAGGGCATAATCAATTCCAGTTCGACCTGGCATCATATTATCAATTAAGACGATGTCGAATTCCTGGTTGGACATTTTCAAAACGGCCTGCTGAGTATCGGCGGCCATCACACAGGTAATCTCTTCGCTTTTCATGCTGAAAAAGGCCTGAATCAACTCTCTTACTTTAGAGTCATCATCAACCACCAGAATAGAAATCTTAGGAGGCTTAATCATTGACGACGGCACCTATTGCACCTACCAATTCATCTTTGGTAAATGGTTTGAGAATGATTCCTTTTAATCCCAACTCCTCTTTCATTGTTTTGTATTTATCGACAAAATCTTTTGAAGTCATGAAAAGAACAGGCACCATGATATTTTTTGCTCTGAGCTCTCGGACGAAGGCTTCACCGTCAATCAGCGGCATTTTGAGATCAGTGATGATCATGTCGACACTGGTGCGTTCCAGTTCCTTGTAGGCTTCTGCCGCACTAGAGGCGCCCAGAAAGTGGTATTCACTGTCTGAAAGAAAATTCATACAAAGATTAAGAATATTGAGTTCGTTATCAACCACCAAAACATTCGTTAATTTTGCATTATCATTAATAAGTTTTTCCCAATTGCCGTTAACCCGCCCGGCAATCCCAATCGCCGGTAAGGTAATCCGGAAATGGGCGCCCTGTTTCGAATCAAGCAATTCTAATTTTCCTTGATGGGATTGTATAATTCGGCTGGAAATCGAAAGGCCCAGCCCGGTTCCCTTCCCGATTTCTTTGGTAGTAAAAAATGTACTAAAAATCTTGGCCCTATTTTCAGCACTAATCCCCTGGCCATTGTCTTTGACCACTATCTGAACAAAATTTCCGTTGTTTTCCAGTTGCAACTCAATGACGATTTTTGGATCAACGGTGCTCGACTCTTTTAGTGAATCAACGGCATTTTGAAGCAGATTGACAAAGACCTGTTCAATTTTTACACGATTAACCAAAAGAATGGGAGCTGTTCCATTCAGCAGAATTTCAATATCGATTGGTGTGCCTTTAACCGAAGGATTGATGAAGGCAATTGCCTTTTCAATAATTTCTTTAGCATCACAATATTCTTTTTTATCTTCACTTTTGTGGAGATATTCCTTCATATTAGAAATGATCTTGTTAATACGATCTAGCGAGTGATCAATATTGGTTTGAAATTTGGCAATGGCAGCACGTTGAGTATTTAAATCCTCTGACTCAAGTGAAAAACCAATTAATTCAGAATTCCCAACAGCTACCGTTAAGGGATTATTAATCTCATGAGAAATATTGGCAGTCATTTCTCCGATCACTTTTAATTTATCAGATTGAATAATTTGGGAATGAGTATTTTTTAATTCTTCAAGTTGGGCGCGGTATTTATCATTAAGATTTTTTTCAACCGTAACATCTTTAAACATTAAAATATAATGACCACTATCCTTCTTCACCCCTTTGATAATAATGGTGGAGATCTGCCCTTCGATGATGAAATTTAATTCGGTACTGATTACCTGTTTAACTTTTTCCAGTTCTTCGTAAAACGAAGTGAAATCAGGAATGATCGCAGAGAAATACTCTTTAAAATTAGAACTTTTTTTCATCAACCGGGGAGTGGTTCTAAACAATGTCAGAAAACTGGCATTGTAATAGACAATGGTCTCATCCTCGTCGGCAACCAGCGCCGGTTCGAACAAATCATCTAGAAATTCAAAAGACTCGCTATCCATTATTATTTTCCTTGGCTCAAAAAACTAAAATACTGTTTCTCGATGGCATCAAACTCCAGATCACTTTTGCATGTATTGCATTGTTTTACCGGTGCTTTAGAATTGACAATTTCACTACTCTTTAAAAGTATTCTTTTTTCAGTGTCGCAATTGGTGCAAAAGTAGGGAGCAAAGAAAGTTTCGACCACAATCCCTTTTCGGATAAAGCCATGAACCATATTAACTTGTTCAATTATAATTTGCGGACAATTCTGGTATTTAATTTCTACGCCTTCAAGTTCCTGAAGATATTTTATCCACTCTCTGATTCCACAAGAGTTGATCATGGCGACTTTTTCAAAATCAAAAACAAACTTGTTCATTTTTAGATTTTTAATCTTATCGAAGTTCGAATCCTCGTCAACCACTCCTGCCAGCTCAACATGCACTTCATCGCCGATGATCCTATTGTTGATTAATAATTTTTGACTCATGTCCTGATCTCCTTTTCTAAAAAGTGAAATGAAGTAATTCTCTCTTTAGCTTGCTTGTATCGGTTGAATTTTTCAAACACACATATTATCTGTCCGGCCTTGGGGTTTCCGTTAATCACCCAAAACTGGCTGCAATTTTGATAAATCATATAAAGCCCCAGTCCCGCACCATCCTCACCGGCCAGCGGCGTTTTCTCAGCGTAACCTCGTTGGATGCTGCTAATGACTTTTTCTCTCGAAGTAAAGCCAGAAGGACCCTTTACAGAGACCACAACATATTCGTCATTTACCGCAAACATATACTCAACTTCTTTATCAGGAGTCAGCATGATTTCTTGTCCGCGCGTAAAATGAACGTCTTCCCCACCGGAGTGATAAAAGGAGTTGGAAAGTAACTCTTCACTTACCAATCGAAGCACGTCGAGATTAACCGCAGATGAAAGTTCATTCTGAAAACAATCACCAATTCCCTTAATAATTTCAGGAATTTTCTTATTGGTAATCAAGGTCCATGTTTGCTTTTTATAGCTCTCATTTATATAATCATTTAAATTAAAAACAGGCTTACTCTCCAAAATTTTTACCAGCTTGGTTTCGCGATTCAAATCAATGGTATTATGACCGATTAGATGATTCACTTTGCTCTGGCTTAAGAGATTGCTGATATTTTCTTCGTTGGATAATTTGGTAATCAGCAACGAGTCCTTGGTTAAATCAGTCATCTCTCTAAATTGATCTATGTTTTCAATCAAAATTTTTTCATCTTCAAAAGTTACACAGACCAAAGTAATATCATCCTGTAAGGCCTGGCCTTTTTTGAAATCGTTAAAATCCAAAAGAATGGATTCAATCAGTCCACTGGCATTATGCTGGCAGCCCTTAAAAATACTTTTAAGAAAATTTCTCTGGCCCCACGCTTTTGCCTCTACCACCATTTCGGTTAAACCATCTGAGAACATTACAATGCGATCCCCAGCGATCACCTCAACTTTTGTTTCCTCATAACTTGATTCCAGGTGCTGTCCCATCCTTGCACCATTGTTATCCTGCAGAGGACTAACACCTTCTTTACTGTATTCGTTGTTTAACTTGCGAATCAGGAAAGGGGTCATGTGCGAGGCATTTGAATACGTTATCGTCTTCTTGGCTTCATCAATTTCCAAAACAAAGGCGGTCATCAGAATGTCGGTGTTCATAAAACAAATAACTTTGTTTAGCTTGGCCAAAACTGATTTAGGAGAAATATAACTCTTTTCCGATTCAATTTTTAAGGTGGAAATACAGCTGTGGGCCGCCGCCGTGATCAGTGCAGCGGGAACCCCGTGTCCGGTAGCATCGCAAACAATGATAGTGGTAATTGAACCCTGCTCAAAATATCCCCACCAATCCCCACTACATTCAGAGGCAGGTAGATACTGGCCATCAAAACTAAAAAAATCTTTAGTCACCGCATGTTTAGGAAAAAAAGAATGTTGAACCAGGTGAGCGACCTGAAGTTCCCCTTCAATCCTCGCCTTTTCTTTCATCTCTTCCATGAATTTAACAATCTTATCTTTCATCTCCACAAAGGAGTCGGTCAGCGCCCCGATTTCATCATTGCCCAAGGCCACCGGTGAAACATCAAAATTCCCTTGGGAAACCAGGGTCGTGGCCTCAAACAAAGTCTGAACATTTTTTGTCACTCTTTTCGTAAAAAGAATACCCGCGATGACAGCGATCGATAAAATAAGAATACCAAAATAGATTGATTTCTGAATCAAAAGCTCAGAGGCCAGAAACGCCTTTTTTTCGGGAATTTCCGTGATGGCAATCAGACCCAGTGCTGGAACTTTAGAGAAGGCCCGGATGATTGCCTCGCCCTTATTATCAAAGCGCTTCACTCCCTGTTGAATGTCGGAAATGGTGGGGTCTGTAGCAATGCTTTGTAAGTTTGAATTGAGATTTATATTGTTAAGTTTTAAAAATACTTTTCCGGTATTGGTTAAAAGATAGGTTCCATAATTTAGCGTTTCATTCATCAATGGCATTAATTTTTCATAGGAAATATGAATGGCGCATTTTAAGTTTTGATCAATTGATCTAACAATAGAATAATGAGCTGGAAAATTTTTAATTAAATTCATTTCCAGCGTGGTCGCTCCGACCGCCAGCTGCTTCATTTTTCCGAGCGCCCCTGTGTCTGCCGTCAATCCCCCGACCAGCGGCGCTCCACTCAAATTTAGCTCTAATTTTTTTTCATTGTTTAGACTTTGATAATCCTGATTGCCTGTCAGGCATTCAATCGCCAGGATTTCATCATGCCCTGAAATGATCGTTTCCATTTTGGTGGTGAGGCTTATTGCGCTGATGTTGTCTTTCAAACCATCCAGCAGAGAAATATCCTGATTCATTAAAAGCTTGGTTCTTTCCGCCACCGAAACTGAATTAGTAAGAGTGATGGAATAAATATCGGCGGCCTTATCTTCTTTAAAAATATTGAGGGCGTAGGAAAGATAAAAGCCCATCGTCAAGAGCAGCAACAAAGTGATCATTGCCACAAACTTGTATTTCAATGGAAATCTGACTTTTCTAATCAAGATTAATCTTCCTAGCGTTTATTAATATTACTTAATGTTACAATAATATTGAGAAAATACACTAGTGGAAGAAATGAGACTAAAATCTTTCGATAATTATCTGATCGTGGTGATGGGCCTGTTGGGCCTGGTCAGCTTGTATATGCTTTATGGTGGTAAATTCCTTTCTCAAAATTCAGGCAATCAACTTCAAATCGCTTCGATCGTCGAACAGATAAAAACAGTCAAAAGAAAAAGTGACTTTTACCAGAGCTGGGTGGATGTGAACTCGGGAGATGGTCTCTCCCCAAACGATGAAATCTACACTCACGGACAATCTTCGGCAAAAATTCATTTCAAAAACGGTCCCGAAATAAATCTGTTTGAAAATTCCTTGCTCAGAATTAAAAGCCTGAATCTCGATAACACCCTCTCTTTAGACAAAGGGAATTTAACGGCAAAACTCACCAAGGAATCTCCAAAACTAGACGTGGTTTTAAGCGGTAAAAAGTATTCCTTTGAATCCCAAGGCGCCAATATTCAAATCGAGCAAGGCACTAGTGAGAATAAATTTTTATTATTAGAGGGAAAGGCCAAGCTTAATATCAATGAATCTGTTCAGGAAATTAAAGAAAATCAGGTCCTGATCCAAAACAAGAATACCGGCACTGTCAAAATCAAAGAACTTCCTTTTATTTTAAAAACGCCCCTTGCTCACTCCGTCAGTTACTATACTGAGCGGCCAAGCATTGCCTTTAAATGGTCATATACTTCCCTCGCGGTCCCCGCCAAAATATTAATCGCCCATGACTCTGGCTTCAAGGAGATCATTCATCAAGCAACCCTTAGCGAAGATTATTACTCCCATATATTTAATAAAGCGGGAATTTATTTTTGGAAACTTATTTCAATCGATGACGTTGAAGGTCCCATCAGAAGTTTTACTTTAATTGAAGAGCGACCGCTTAACTTGAGTGCAGATAAAGAAATTGTTTATAAAGGACCCAAAACAACTGCCCCGGTGATTATCAGCTGGCCTTCGAGCAATGCCAAAAAATTTCTCTTAAAAATAATATCTCCCTCTGGAAAAATCTCAGAAATCGATGTGGCCAAAAATTATTATGAACTAATAACTGAGCAAACTGGAACTTACGGTCTTTCAATCAAGATTCACGAGAGCAATCGCCCACTGGCCTTGTGGAGTGCCCCCCTTTCCATTTCGGTGATGGAGGCCAAGGCGATCGAACTCACAAGTAACACTCCTGAACTGATCGAAAAAGTAAATTACAATTCAAAGGCCAGCTCCTATCTCTTGACCTGGAATGGTCCGGATTCCAACATCAACTACACTGTCAAACTGACGGGAAATAATACGATCCAAACTTTTAGCACCCAAAATACTTCCATCCCACTTTCCCTAAAAGATGCAGGTGAATATCTTTGGGAAATTAAAGGTGAGACCGAATCGGGAATTGTCTCTAATACCATCAGCGGAAAAATTATCATAAAAAAGCCAATCAATGTTTCCCAATCCCCTTCGGAGGGGGCGGTTATCGAACTGGAAAGGCCCGACCAACTGGTCTCCTTTAAATGGGATCAGATCCAAAATACCAATGAGTATCAATTTGAATTGGCCAGTGATCCAGGATTCCATAATCTTATCCACGCAAAGACTATAGCCAGCAATAATATTTCAACCGCTCTTGCCCAGACCGGGAGATATTATTGGCGTGTAAAAATAAAAAGAGGAAATACTCTGGAGTATACCTCTCCTATTGGAGTTGAAATCAGACCAACTCCTCCCCTGGCCAAACCAGAGGATCTTCCGAGCATCAAAATTAAATTAAAATACCTAGAAGATAAAACCTCCCGAATTAAATTTAATTGGCTAGACTTCTTTATTTCAAAAGCAGAAGCGGCCGACACCCAGGCCTTTGCCGAATGGGATTTGCCAGCTAATTCCAGGGCCAAAGAATATATTGTTGAAATTTATCAGGACCCAGAACTCACTCAATTAGTAACCAGCATTACCTCCGCTCTTCCCCATATTATCTGGAAAAATGCCACGCTCGGTACTTTCTACTGGCGTGTCTCTTACGTCGATTACTGGGGAAGAAAAACCGAGTTTTCCAGGCCCTCCACTCTTTCCACAGAGCCTGACCAAGAGGCAATGGATGCTGAAGCGCTAAAGCTGGCGGCGGCTGTTCCGATTGAACTACTCACCCCCAAACATAAAGAAAATATTTTAACAAATGAAGGAGATTCATTTCTTTTTAGCTGGTCTGATCTGCCTGATACTAAATCCTATCAATTCATCATCGCCTCTGATTTAGATTTCGAAAATCCACTTCTCAATTCTAAAATTAATAACAATCAGATCACGATTAGATGTAAAGACCTGGATAAAAAAGAAGGCGACTACTACTGGAAAGTCACAACGGTTGCCGGCAATAGCTCCAAACGCCGAATGTTCACGATCAGCTGCGCAGCTAAAAAAATTGTCCCTCCGATTCTGCCCCAAGTAGAAATAGTGGATTTGGAAATTAAAGAAGAAAAAAAGATTCTTCACTATGCCAAAGTGGGAATTTTTCCGCATAAACTCACCTACACGAATACTTCTTCGCAGTACTCGGCCAAAGTCGATGGCAACGCCCTCAATAGCGTTTACGGTTTGTATCACCGACCGGTTGAATGGAGCTATTTCCAGTCTTTCACTCCCGCTCTTTGGATTTCTCGCGGAAAAGTTTTTAACACCATCACCTTTACCGATTTCGAATTGAATTTAAAGGCCGCTAAAAATCAAGCCAGCTTTTCCTGGGGACCGGTGGTCGCAGTTATCAAAAAAACTTTGTATATTGAATCCAATCAAGCGATCACAGCCAAGGGACTCACCACGCCTTTATTAGGCGTTTTTATCCAAAAAAATATTGGAAAATTAGCGATGAATGCTGAAGTCAAATTCGGTGGGATGCTCGATTATCATGCCGATTTTCAATATGCTTTGAAAAATAGAATTTCAGTGGGAGCTTTTTTTGATGGGGCGTCTGTCACCAAAGAAGGAGGCAAGCACAGCTTCGCGAGGATGGGGCTGAATCTAAATTATATTTTTCCTTTTCTAGAAACGAATAAATAACCCAAACTCGCAATCATTATTCCGATTAAGATATTTAAGAGACTATTTTTCATTTGCTCATCATCGATCGCTACACGCGCGCATGAAACAGAACTGTTGTATTGTCGAGGAAGTGAAGTTGCAACTGTCGGGGTAAAAGCTCGGCTTAAATGTGAAGGTGTAATTGAAGCTAAGGGATCAATAGTGATATTTCCATCGCCATCATCAAGACGAATTCCGCCATCCCCTCCGTCTCCACCAGCGATTGCAAAAAGGTTGGTGCCCTTAAGGCCTCCCACTGCTGAAATCGATCCATTAAGTGTAATGCTCAGTTCTCCTGCGGCCTGCAGCCAGACGGCCCCTCCAGATCCACCGCCACCGCCACCACCGCTAATGGCAGGCCCAGTAAATCCTCCGCCGTTTCCACCGTTAGCGATGATGGCGGCATCTAAAGTAATATCACCGCCGGTAACAATATGAAGAGCGCCTCCACCTCCGCCGCCAGAACTTCCACAAGAAGCGGTTCCGTCAAAACCGCCGCCACCGGCCGCTCCACCTTGCCCGCCAATAAAGGCGGAATCAAAAGCATCTTCGTCGCCAATAATAGCTAGAGCATTTGACCCTGCCGACAAAGGATTAGTACCACTCCCCGAACCAAATCCAGCCACAGGTTGAGTTGCTGCTTGCGTTTTATAACTGCCACCTCCTCCTCCGCCGCCATAAGAACCTGGATCGGGCGCTACAAATTTCCCAGCAACTCCCCCGCCAAGACCTCCGCCATTAACTCCATTTGCTAATGTCGAATTTCCCCCTGCATACCCCCCCGCTCCGGAACTGCCTCCGGCCACTCCGGTTGAAGCATCTCCATCGGTACCAGTATCTCCACTTAAATCTATCGGGAAGCTAATAGTCGCATTACCTAAAACTTTGATGACCACAGGTGTTCCAGCGGCCCCCTTGAACAAATTAATGGGTCCGTCGATATCGAGAGTTGTGCAGTTGTAATTTCTTTTAGAGGCCACTAAAAAATGAGTTGTTGCTTTACAGGCACCATCCGATCCATCTCCGGTATCAATGCAAAAAGCAGAAGAGAGAGGAAATAAAAAAAGGATTAACATAAACTTCATCGTTTTATGTTAACCCTATTTTTTATAATTCTAAAGTAGACTCTTTTGTTTATTTAATTTTGGTAATTTTTATTTGGGAATAGACTTCTTCCACCCCAAAAGAACTTGGTAATCCAAATCCAGTATTTAAAAGGGTCGAAGAGCATCTGTGTTTAATAATAAAACTAGTTGGGGCCGCTACCGTAATCTGTCCCATGATGATTGAAGGCTCCATTCCCCCTGCCACGTTATGGCTTCGGGCATTTGATCCAATCAAAACAAAGGCAGAGGTCGCTGCATTCACTAAAATGGCCTTGTGGCTTCCATCGAGATAAGCTGGAGCATTTGCTTCAACTATATAAGTACCAGCAACGAGCGTGAACTGATTATTTTCCAAGGAAACAATTGAAGTGTCCCCACTAAGCGAATTCAAATCGCGAATTTGCTCCCATCCTTTTGCGGCGTCGCAAGTTCCACCAACTGCTCCATTTGGCTTCAAGTCTTTAATAAAAGCAATTCTCTGCGGAGCATCCGGAAGAATCGAGGCCGGCAATCTGCCTGAAGAATCAATCACTGGAATTTGTCCAGCGCCCGTCCCGGTGTTCACTGCAATCGTTCCACCGTTTCCAGAAATAGTTCCCCCTAAAATTCCATTACCTGCCGTTAAACTAACAAGTCCTGGATCACCCTTATCACCTTTAAGACCAGCAATCCCTTGAAGACCTTGCGGACCTTGAGCTCCGGTCGCCCCCGTTGCTCCGGCAAAACCCTGAGGACCTTGCAGTCCGGTCGCACCCATCGCACCAGTTGCGCCAACTGCACCAGTATCACCTTTATCTCCTTTGACTCCCGCTAAACCTTGTGGACCTTGAAGTCCGGTCAAACCTTGCGGCCCCTGAAGTCCCGTGGCCCCATTGGCACCCGATGGACCAATCAATCCTTGCGCACCTTGAATACCTTGTGGTCCTTGAATCCCTTGCTCCCCTTGTGGTCCCTGCGCACCAGTGGCACCGGTTGGACCTTGAGGTCCTTGTGAACCAGCGCCTAACTTAGAGGCCATCCACGTACTTCCATCCCACAAGAGAACATCACCAGTTGACTGTCCATCAGGAATATAATTTGATGGCACCCAAAGTTCTCCATCAAATCGCAAAATTTGTCCCTTGGCGGCTTCAAGCTGAGGAAGCTTAATTCCTTTGGTAAATTTTTCTAAAATTTTAACTGAAGCGTAAATAGTGGCCGGTGTTCCTTTAACATCTTTTAAGAAAACTCCGACACTAGATTCTACTTTCACTTCGTCTTTAACATTTGATCCATCAGTACAAGAAACAAAACCATACATCGCATTGAAAAATTTAAGACTTAAACGTGCTTCATAAGAACATTGAATGCGTTTATCGATAATGAGCAGAGCTTTGGAACTTCCGGTGCGCAACAGACCACTATTAGCTCTCAGTGTTTCTGGAATTTGAATGGTTCCTTTAAAAGGAGTTGTTTTTAATTCTCCCGCCTTGCTGAAAAGACGAAGAAACTTATCATCATCATTATCATTATGGCTTAATGTTTTGGGGCTCATTATATAATAGGCGTAATCATTCTTATCGTCTTGCTTACCTTCATCGCGCTCATTGTCTCGCTCTTTAGCGAAAGTTTGCCAAGAAGTTAAAGTTAGCGCCGTAAGTAGAACAAATGTTTTGATGTTTTTTGTTTTCATCCTTCTATTATATGACTCAATCAAATAGTTACCGAGTCTCAAAAGCCTGCTGACAACTAAAGCTCATACTAACAACAACTTGGATAATTCATTTTTTTAAAAAAATCGGATTTCGAGGCCTTAAATTGTGGGCACTATTACACAAAAAGTTGGCGCATTTTCCTATCCAAATGGAATATCAAGATTTTTACATTTCTTAGCAATCTCTGGCCTTTATTGATTTTTAAAAAAATCTGTTTACCCCCAAATTGCTAAAAACTAGGCGCTTTGGAGAATTCGCCTATAATAGACAAACGAGGCAACAACAAACGACAGGACTTAGAATTGTTATGGCTGATGAAAAAGCAAAATTTCTTTTAGAAATCATCGGAAAATTCTTATACAAGAAATCCGTACTATTGATTGATGACGAAGATGAGATTAAATCTTTAATGTCCAACTATCTGGTAAAGTCCCATATCGAAGAAAAGCAAATTGTGCTGGCCTCTGATGGCAAAGAAGCTCTTTCTAAAATCCAAAACCAGGAGTTTGGTTTAATTATTGTCGATGTTCTGATGCCGCGAATGAATGGCCTGCAGCTGATAAAAGAAATAAAATTAAGGGCCAAATATAAAGATATACCGGTGCTCTTGATCTCTGGCACACTGGAAGCTGAGAATGTTAAAACGGCAATCGCCTTAGGCATCAATAATATTCTGGTAAAACCATTTACTTACAATATATTTATTGAAAAAATAGGAAGAACTCTAGGAATCTAAGGAAATAGTGTGACTGTAAAAATTGTAACCGAAAAAAACATTGAAGAAGTCATGGCCCATCATCAAATTATTTTTTTAGATTTTTGGGCAAGCTGGTGTGAACCATGTAAAGTCTTTGCTCCTATCTATGAAAGAGTTGCCGCCAAACACCCCGATATTTTCTTTGGAAAAATTAATACCGAAACAGAACACCTTTTAAGCGAAGACTTCAAGATTTTATCCATTCCTACACTTGTCATCTTAAAAGAGGGCACTATAATTTTTTCAGAGTCAGGAGTGATCCCGGAATACGCCCTTAACAACATCGTGAGCGAAGCTCGCAAGATTGATATCGCCACCTTGACCAATGAAGATACTGAAACTTAAGGCCCAGTCGTCTCCCCTCAATGATTAGATAAAAGCTAGCTATTTTTTAGCGTTTTCTTTCATTGCCCTCAGGCTTTCTTCCATGTTACTTGAAGTCAATCTTAACTAAGGCTATCAAGGAACAAAAATGAAAATTTTATCAATCGCTTTGTGCTTGGGACTCGTTTCCTCAGTGGCCTGGTCACAAGATGGGTCACAAGTCGACGGCGCCTTCCTGGATCCTAAATACCCAAACCTTGTTCACCCCATCAAAGACCAATTCGCCGTTATCAAATCACTTTCTGCCAGTGACACCAAAGATGTCATCAGCTTTCAAACGCCGGTACGTTCACAAGCTTCCCGCGGAACCTGTTCCATCTTTTCGGCCACTGCCTACCTTGAAGCTCTGTTGATCAAAAAAGGACTATCTTCTTCCATTGATCTTTCGGAAGAATGGTTGCAATACACTGCCGTTAGAAACAAATCATCTGATGGATCATCGGGATGGAGCAATTTTTCAGCGATTAGAGATTACGGAATGCCATCGGAAGAAACACTTCCTTATATTGGTGAAGACTGGGTGGATTCATTCAACCCTCTAAAAGATATCCGCTGTGGCAAACTTGCAGGGACAGCTAAAAAATCATGTTTAATCGTTCACCGCGATCCGACTCTCCTTGATTTAAGTGATGCTCAAATCACAGCACTTTACGGTGACCAGGAATTTATCAATGCTCGAAAAGAAGCACTCAACTTCAAAAAGAATAATTTAAAATTCAGCAGCTCCAATTTTTTCATTTCAAATGTTTCTGAAGTAAAGACATTGCTCCAAAAAGGCACTCCGGTTGTCCTGGAAATGGATTTCTATTACGGATCATGGAATCATAGAAAAGCTGACGAATTAGGGATCGGCCGAAATCTTGATCATTGGTCAAAAGGTATTGTCTCTTATCCGGAGAATGGAAGTTTAGATGAGGTTAAATCACGCCTTAGCCCGGCAGGACATTCGATCCTGGTTGTTGGTTACGATGAAAACATCATCGTTGAAAAGACTATTAAAATGGCAGATGGTAAAATGAAAAAGTTTAGTTATAAAGGTGTTTACTATTTCAAGAACAGCTGGGGAACTGGCAACTTTGGAAGTGATTTCGAAATTGATGGTGATAAATATCCTGGATACGGAATGGTTGTTGCTAAATACGCCGAAGAGATGGGCCAATTTTTTAAAATGCCGCTTTAATCAAAAAGGGCCCAGAAACGGGCCCTTTTTTTTTACTTTGTTAATTCTTGAAAAAAATTCTTCATTCCTTCCCATGATCTTCGGTCGGCAAGAGCATTATAGGCCTGGCCTTTGCTCGCATCATCTCCTGCCGCTTTCTCTGTGAAACTATGAACTGCTCCAGAGAATGCAGTAAACTGGTAAGTGACTTTAGCGTCGTCCATCTCTTTTTTAAAAGTATTCACTTCTTCTGCGCTAACAAAAGGATCGATGCCACCGTGAAAGATTTGAACCTGTGCTTTAATATTTTTAGCGTCTGCTGGATTGGGATTTGCTAATCCCCCATGAAAACTGACTATCCCCAAAAGCTCAGCTCCAGAGCGCCCCAGTTCCAGCGCAGCTGTTCCACCAAAACAGTAACCAGTTGCCAATAATTTCGTTGAATCCACTTTAGGATTTTTGGCCAATTCCGCCAGCGCAAGATTCACTCTTTCTCTTAAAAGTTTACGGTCATTTTTATAGATCGTAGCCAAGGCACCCGCTTCTTTGGCATCTTTTGGTCTAATCCCTTTGCCGTAAATATCCCCGGCCATGGCGACGTAACCCAGCTTGGCCAGCTCGCTAATTTTTGATTCAGTTTCCGCAGTGATTCCCATCCAATTATGAAAAACAACAACCCCAGGCTTTTTTCCTTTCAGCGCACTGTCGTAGGCGACAACACCAACAAAGAGATTATCGCCGGATTTATACTCAACTTTTTCTAGTTTAATTTTTGCTTCGGCGTTCATGGAAATTAATCCTAATAACAAAAACGATGTAAATAATAGTTTCATACTTCCTCCTTACATATTTAAAGCACGATTTCCCGTCGCGGCCAAGCAAGCTTCTTTCAAACTTTCCGAATAAGTTGGGTGAGCATGACTAGTTCTGGCGATATCTTCGGCCGAAGCTCGGTATTCCATCGCCAGCACTGCCTCTCCAATCAAATCAGCACAACGAGGCCCGATCATATGAACGCCTAAAATTTCGTCGGTCAATTTGTCGGCCAGCACTTTTACAAATCCTTCAGATTCATTTGAAGCACGCGCACGTCCAGAAGCCTTGAAGGGAAAACTTCCCGTTTTATACTCTCGGCCACTGGCCTTCAATTGCTCCTCAGTCTGACCAACGGAAGCTACTTCCGGCCAGGTGTAAACCACTCCCGGAATAAGATTGTAATCAATATGTGGCAACTGTCCGGCCATATACTCGGCAACCAAAACTCCTTCTTCTTCTGCTTTATGGGCCAGCATTGCGCCCTTGATCACATCTCCAATGGCATAGATATGGGCCACATTACTTTGCAAATGGGCATTGGTTTCAATTCTGGCGCGCTCATCGAGCTTTACTCCCGCCGCTTCCAAATTGAGTCCTTCAGTATAGGGACGTCTTCCCACTGCCACTAAACAGTAATCTCCTTCCAGCGTAACAATCTTGTCAGATTTTTTATCTTTGGCCTTGACCGTCACTGTTTTGCCATTGGACTTTACTTCCGTTACCCCGTGACCAAGCAGGAATTCAACTCCATCTTTTTTCAGAATTTTATGAAGATTTTTTGAAAGTTCACTATCCATGGTGGCAATAATTGAATCCGCAAATTCAACCACCGTTACTTCCGTTCCCAGACGTCTGAACACTGAGGTCAACTCCAGACCGATAACCCCTCCGCCGATGACAATTAATTTTTTAGGACGCTCTTTTAAAACAAGCGCTTCAGTTGAAGTAATGATTCTTTCTTTATCAATCGTTACTCCCGGAAGCGAAGAAGGCTTGGAACCAGTGGCGATAACAATTTTTTTCCCTTTGATCTCTTGAGTTTCTTTCTCACCTTGAATACTTACGGTGTTGGCATCTTTAAAAGAACCTTTACCAATGTAGACATCCACTTTATTTTTTTTCATCAGGAAGCTGACTCCGCCCGAGACATCACTCACTACTTTTTTTACCCGGTCACTCATTTTGCTAAAATCAAATTTTACGTCCGAAGCCGTAATCCCGTGATCGCCAAAAGAATGAGTCAGTTCATGAAATTTTTCAGAAGAATCAAGCCATGCTTTAGAAGGAATACATCCAACATTTAAACAAGTACCACCGAGTGACTTATATTTTTCGATAATGGCTACTTTCATTCCCAATTGAGCGCATCTAACAGCACAAATATATCCACCAGGACCTGATCCAATAATAACAACATCGTACTCTTTCATGATCTTCCATTCTCCTAACGTAACCATAGTATTAATTATAACTAAAACATTCCATTTCTTGCTTTTGCCTGAATAAAAGAAAAGAAGAAAACCGCATTGGGGTCATTGGCCACCACGCTCATTTCATTCTTCATTCCTTCTACCGTCTCCGGCGTTACATAACCGGCCTGAATCAACTGATCACTGGCACTCATCAAGAGCTCGCTCCAGAACTCTATAATTTCTTTTCTTTTTTGCGGATAACGGTTATCGAGAAACCAGGTTTTAACTTCAGTTTCAATATTGAGATAACCATTTTGCATCAGTAGATTTCCAAGTTTGGCCCCCATGAAGGGATCCCCTTTTTGATCGTACTGGTAATCGTTGAAGGCCATCCAGTACTTCCACACATTGGGAGAATAAGGATCTAAGAAAAATGAAGAATTGAGCACTTCCGTAATATAAATAATTCCGCCCGGACTCAAGACTCGGCGAACTTCGGCCAGTACTCTTCGCGGATCGGGAACATGTTCTAAAACAAAACACAAAAAGGCCCCATCAAAACTCTCTGATTCAAATGTTAAATTTTCTCCACTCATTAATTGCAAGTCATAGCGATCTTTGGCAAACGCCAGTTGTCCCAGACTGTTCTTGGCCGCTGCTAATTGTTTTTCACTCAGATCAATTCCCGTCAGTTTAAGATCGGGAAAACGACGAAGAAGAATTTCAGATTGGGCCCCAACTCCACACCCGACTTCTAAAACTTTTTTAGTAGAAGAGAAATTAACATTTTGATAAATGGTATGCTCGGCAAATCTGGCCTGTCTTCTCAAGCGCTCTTGCTCGACTGGTGAAAATCCATGCAGATAGGGAAAATCTTTTTTGTTTTTTGTATTTTCAGAATCAGTCATACTTTCCCCTTAAAAAAAAAGAAAGCCGGAAAACCCAGCCTTGCAATTAAATAGTTGTTAGTAATTAAACATCAAGCAATAGTCTTGAAGGATCTTCCAGCAATTCTTTGACTTGCTTTAGAAAACTCACCGACTCACGCCCGTCAATAATTCGGTGATCGTAAGACAGGGCCAAGTACATCATCGGACGAATCACAACCTGGCCATTAAGCGCCACTGGGCGCTCGATAATATTGTGCATACCTAAAATGGCAGATTGAGGAATATTGATAATCGGTGTTGAAAGCATAGAGCCGAACACTCCACCATTGGTGATTGAGAATGTTCCACCTTGCATTTCTTCGATCGTAATTTTTCCATCGCGCGCTTTAGTGGCAAGATTTAAAATTTCTTTTTCAATTTGCGCCAGCGACATACTCTCCGCATTTCGCACTACGGGAACGACTAGTCCTTTGGGAGTTGAAACGGCAATACCGATATCAGCATAGTCATGAAAAATAATTTCATCACCATTGATTTGAGCATTAACGCTTGGGTAATCCTTCAAGGCAACCGTTACGGCCTTAGTGAATAAAGACATGAAACCTAAACCAACACCATGCTTTTTAGTGAAAGCATCTTTGTATTTTTTTCTAAGATTCATCAGTTCATACATATCAACTTCGTTAAAAGTTGTGAGCATCGCGGTCGTATTTTTTGCTTCCACTAGTTTTGTGGCAATGGTTTTTCTTAGACGAGTCATCTTTTCGGTGCGGGCGTTGCGTGAGCCTGGCGCGGGAGCTGGTGAGCTTGGTTTTGGAGCTGCGGTTTTAGTGCTTGCTACTGAGTTGGGGTGCGACGCTAGCGCGTCTTCCTTAGTTATGCGACCATCTTTCCCTGTTCCACTTACACTCCCGGCACTCACCCCTTTTTCATCCAGAATTTTTCTGGCCGCTGGACTTGGCACGTTGACTTCTTTAGAGCTAGTGCTCGCCACTGGCGCTGGGGCCGGTGCTGCTGCTTTTGGCGCTTCAGCCGCTTGGACCTTGGCGGCCGGCTTAGCTGCGGTAGTATCCAGCTCTCCAATCTTTGCCCCAATTTTTAATTCAGCTCCGGCCTCTGCTAAAATTTTGAGCACTCCGGCACTTGGTGCTGGAAGCTCCATTGAAGCTTTGTCTGATTCAATTTCACAAACCGACTCACCTTCGGCAACGTAGTCACCATCATTTTTAAGCCATGAGGACAATGTCACTTCGGTAACTGATTCGCCGATCACTGGAATTTTTAATTCAACGCTCATAATCTCTTCCTTATTTTGAAAATGCTTTTGTAATAATGTCGGCCTGCTCTTTTTTATGGACGTTCGAAAATCCAGTAGCAGGGCTAGAAGATGCTTTTCGGCTGATCAATTTAAAGGACCCAAAAATTTCCGGAAAGCGCAACAGGAAGGTCCAGTAGCCATTATTCAGCGGTTCTTCCTGGACCCAGATTTTCTCAGCGTCTTTATACTTGGCAAGAATTTTTTGAATTTGTTTTGTTGGCAATGGATGGATTTGTTCCAGTCTGACAATCGCCACATCGTCGCGTTTATCTGCGATTTTTTTCTCGTAAAGATCATAATAAACTTTACCCGTGCAGAAAAGAACGCGGCTTACACTTTTACCTGTATTAGGATCATCCATTAGTTCCTGGAATTTTCCAGTGATAAATTCGTCTTTGCTACTGGTGCAACGAGGATCACGCAATAATGATTTAGGCGTCATGACCATCGCCGGTTTTCTAAATTTCCAGCCCAGCTGACGGCGAACCAAATGGAACATGTTGGCAGGAGTAGTACAGTTGGCAACGATGATATTATTATCGGCCGCCATTTGTAAAAAACGTTCCGGACGAGCACTGGAGTGCTCCGGACCTGCTCCTTCGTTGCCATGAGGCAAGAGCATCAACAGACCATTCATTCTCTGCCATTTGACTTCACCGGAAGTGATGTATTGATCAATCATGATTTGAGCGCCATTGCTAAAATCACCAAATTGCGCTTCCCAGATCGTAAGTGTATTGGGAGTTGCCCAAGCATAGCCGAATTCAAATCCCAGAACGGCGTACTCCGATAAAAGAGAATTGTATAAACTTACTTTGCCTTGTTTTGGACTAATGAATTCCAATCCGCAGTAGGCTTCATTCGTTCTTTCGTCAAAAACTTTAGCGTGGCGGTGAGAAAATGTTCCGCGAATAACATCCTGGCCGGTAAAGCGAAGAGGATGCCCCTCTTCCAATAAACTTCCGTAAGCTAAAAGCTCGGCACTTGCCCAGTCAAGTTTATCATTTTGATAAGCAAGGTTTCGGTCTTCCAAAACTTTTTGTGTTTTTTTCATCAACTGCATGCTTTCCGGAACGCTATTGATCGCCTTAATCACTTTATCCAAAATTTCTTTTTTAACTCCGGTGGCCGGCGACTCATCAAACGAATCAGCGTCGGCAAAACTTAAACCTTCCCAGTCTTTATGCGGACCTTTGGATTTTTTAGGAATTTCTTTTTGACGAACATTATTGAAGCGATCAGAAAGAAGCTCTTTGTAAGAATTGATCATCTCTGTTGCCAGCGCTGATTCAATTTTACCGGAAGAAAGCAGTTGATCGAGATAGAGCTCTCTTGGGTTTTTATGCTTAGTGATCAAGTCATAAAGATGAGGCTGAGTAAAGCGAGGTTCATCCCCTTCATTGTGGCCATATTTTCGATAACAAACCATATCGATAAAAATATCTTCTTTAAATTTTTGTCTAAACTCAACGGCCAGCTCAACCGCATAGACCACAGCTTCCGGATCATCACCGTTAACTTGAATAATGGGCGCTTCAACCGATTTGGCCACCGAGACACAGTACTGTGAAGATCTTCCGTCTTCGAAGTCAGTCGTAAAACCAATTTGGTTGTTGATCACGAAATGAATCGAGCCACCAACCGCATAACCGCGAAGTTTGCTCATTTGGAGTGTTTCGTACACCACCCCTTGACCGGCAACCGAAGCATCCCCGTGGATGATAATCGGAATCACTTTGGATTGATCACCATTGTAATGAGTGTCTTCCAAAGCACGACAGTAACCAATCGCGACCGGGGCCACTGTTTCTAAATGGGAAGGATTGGGTAGAAGTTTTACGAAGACTTCCTGGTCAGTCATCGTTTTTTGAGTGGTGGTGAATCCCATGTGGTATTTCACGTCGCCACTAAAACCTTGCTGCTCTTCGATTGATCCACCTTCAAATTCAGTGAAGATGTATTCGTATGTTTTTCCAACGGTGTTGGCCAGAACGTTAAGCCGACCTCGGTGGGCCATACCGATCACAAATTCTTTAGCGCCCATTTCGGCGCCTTTGTTGATAATGGCATCCAGCGCTGGAATCGTGGTCTCCCCGCCTTCCAGTGAAAATCTTTTTTGACCAACATATTTAGTCTGAAGAAAATTTTCAAAAACATTGGCTTCATTTAATTTTTGAAGAATTCTTTTTTTCTTATCGATGCTCATTTCAATATTTTTAGCAGTTGATTCAATTTTTTCTCTCATCCATCGACGGATGTCGGTGTTGTGAGAGTGCATGTATTGGAAACCAATTTTGCTGCAATAGATTTTTTTCAGGTGATCAAGAATATCTTGCAAGCTTGCGGGTCCAAGTCCCACAAACTCTCCACATTGAAAAATAGTTGAGCGGTCGCTTTCGGCAAGACTATATTCTTCCAGACTGATTCGCGCCTGTCGGTCTTTTCTAGGGCGAATGGGATTAGTATCGGCAAGCAAATGTCCGCGTGCTCTGAAAGACTGAATCAGGCGGAAGACATTAAATTCTTTGCGCAATTTTTCGTCACTAATTCCTTCGCCTGAGCCGGTAGAGCTGGAGAACTCAAAACCTTGAAAAAATTTCTGCCAAGATTCGTCCACGGAGGTCGGACTCTTTTGGTAGTCCCCGTAAAGTGAATCAATAAATGTGATGTCTGAACTAGAGAGATGCGTGAAGTCGATATTCTTCGCCATAAACTTCCTATTAAAAAATTCAGCCGAGCGTATTGCTCGGCTAAAAAAAAGATAACCCTAATATAAATCTAAGATATCAAAATTTTAAGCTTTTTTTATCAATAGGAAGAATAGTCTCGATAAAAATTTATTTCTTACACTGGATTTATTGATGACAGCATTTTTTGGCTTTTTTACCCGACCCACATGGACAAGGATCGTTGCGGCCCACCTTGGGAGCACTTCTTTGAATTGTGTTATTTTTCATCACCCCATCGACGAAAAACCATTCCTGACCCTCTTTTTTGAAGGTGCTCAGCTCGTGATGCGACTGTTCTGCTCCATTAAAGAGAAACTTACATTTAAATTCTACTTTTCCTTCAGTATCCTTCTCAGAACCCTTGTCGGTTTCACGAATCTCTAAACCTAGCCATTCCGAATTAGTGGCCCAGGACTTAACTCCGTCCATGTCCAGCTCTTTGCGAGTCGACTCGTGGTGAGTTTTGTAAATATAATCCATTTCCCCCACGGCAAAAGCCGTGTAACGCGATCGCATTAACGCAACAGCTGTGGGTGCCGTTTTTTTCCCTTTAATATAAGGTTCACAACATTCGCTATAGTTTTTTTCTGATCCGCATGCACAAAGTGTCATATCTCTCTCCTACGATTAAAAACGAAACAATAAATCGGTAAAACTAGTCGAGTCCTCGTCAAAATGAATTTTACTTTCCAACAGTCTACTCGAAATAAAAGTAAAATGGGGACGAATTAATTTTAAATAGCGCTCTTTGGTTCGGTGAATGGCGTACTCATCTTTAAATTTAACATCTTCAATTTGTCTTTTTAATTCCAGATCGGTCGGGACCGATAAATAAAGATAGCGCACTCGACGTGCCAGTACCGGCATGACGATTTTGATTTCATCATCACTTAAATACTGGAGTACGGAAGTGCATAATCCTAGATCAAACACCCGCTCCCGCTTCTGGATTCCCTGGGCCCAGGAAACTAAATCCGTATTTTCCAGCACCAGCTTAGTACTGTCCGCCGGTCGGATATCTCTTTTCACCACTTGGTCGTAAATAAACTTAGAAGGCTCAATGCCGTGAGCACGATATGGAATAAAGGACTTCATCACTTCTTCAAACAAAATTCCCAGCCCGAATCCCAGGTCAATCACACTGCTAATGTCCACCGCCTCCAGCGCAAAAATGGCCTTGATATAAGCGGCGTGTTCACGGGCATTGATGATATTATCCATTTCTTCTGGATCGGCATAATTAACTTCCCAATACTCTTTGGAAAATCCTTCTGCCCCTTTGGTTGAAACTTTTTTCATACAGGTTTACTGAGGACCAGCCAAACAGCTCCCCATCCCACTAGTATAAGCAGCAAGGCGAGCGCTGCTTTTTGTTTGGAATTTTTTATTTTAAAGATGCAAATTAATAAAATATTGACCAGTAACCAGGCCGCAATTTTTAAATTTAGCCAGAGAGGAAAAGCTTCTCCGTGTTTAAAGCCCACCCGGGCAATCAGCCCCATCCCCGCCGCCAAAATCAAAAAGCTGACGATCCCCAGGATTATTTTTCCGAGCTTGTTTTGCACTAATTCCGAGGAACTGGCCACAAATCCTAAACTGGAAAAAAAAGTCAGAATAAAAATAAGATGGAGTATTTTATAGGTTTCGTAACTGATCATCCCAGTATTCCTTGAAAAATTAAACTAGGAGACCATTATAGTCCAATATTGTAATCTATCAAGTTTTGACTCTTTCAACTTACGGCTTTCTTCATTACAATAGTTCTATGACAAGCTGGACATCCAAAAATTACCGCAAAGAAGATAAAATCTACCGTGGTTCATTTAATTATTACCGCAATGAAAATTCATACGCCGAAGAAATCTTCGATGTTTACCGCGATAAAAAGGAACAAAGTTACCACTATGTTTCCGAAGCCATTGTCAAAGTAACCACCGGCGAAATTCTCAACCTGCGTGTGGAATACATCGTCAACAAAGAATATATTCCCCAATTCGTGGCCCTTGAAAAGACCATGGGAAAAGAAAGCACTCGCGAAGTCTACGAATACAACTCTAAAAGAAATCACCTGATTTACACCTTTACCAATTCCAAAGGTGACGAGCATATCGACGAAATCGCCACTGCTCCCAAGTATCACATTGCAACCCCAACTGCCGCCAGCTCGATGCTTTTTTTGCGCTCAAAAAAATTCGATGCCAGCGGCAAGAATTCTTTCAATATTCTAGTTGGCTATAATCAATGGGATTATAAAGAGGCACCCAAATTCAAAAATATCATTCTAGAGCGCGCCAACTTGACGGCGGAAAAAATGAACATCGACGGTCAGAATGTTCAGGCCACTCAATATAAGATGTATGATGAAAACACCGATTTCAAAACGGCCAAGGACCCTCAGCATATAAAAATATTTCTGAGTCAGCATGGAGTTATCCCCTACATGCTTCGCACCGATGATGGAACCAAAATCCAGATCAAATACCTAAACGACCTCAATGAGAAAGAGTAGGATGACTAAGAATAAACTCTTCAATCTCCAGGCAGGCTTCATCCAATGGTGCCCGCAGTAATGAATAGGGCTCCATTAGCTTGACCATTTTTTCCATGGTTTTCCCTTTCCAGCTCTTAACACGATTATCGACGATAATCACTCCCCCATAATCGCTTTCAGTTCGTAGTAGACGCCCAAGTTTCTGGTGAAGGGAGCGGGTGCGATGGGCGAGATAATAATCGGTGAATTCATTCCCCAGATGAGACTCATAAAAATCCCGGCGTTCATTGACCACCAGATCCATTCTTAAATCAGGAATTTTATCTATGAAGATAAACTGGAGAGCATCTCCCGGAATATCGATCCCCTCACCGAAGGACTCCATTCCCAGCAAGATTCCAGAGCTGGAACGTTTATAGTCTTCCACCACATTGGTGCCCATGCCCTGAATAAACAGAGGAATCTGACCTTCAAATTCTTTAAGTAAATACTCGCGTGCCACTTCAAAACGCGCCTTGGCCGAAAAAAGCAGCAATGTTTTTCCGCCCAGTTTCCTGATCAGCGGTTTAATTTTTTTCAAATGGTGTTCAACAAAATTGGCCTGATATAATGAAGGGCCATCGTCACACAAAAAGATTTTGGTTTTGGCCTTATAATCGTAAGTAAACGGTAAATAGGTTCCGGTCTTAAATCTTTTTTCCGGATCGAGATAGGCATAGCCTGTCGCCCATTCAATCCCCTTGGCGCCTGTATCACCGGTGCCATTGGCAAGGGTGGCCGAAGTAAAAATAACCGAGGCAGAAGTGGCCAGCAGTTGTTCCTTAACAATCAGTCCGACATCGATGGGAGAAGAAGAAAATAAATATCCTTGATTTTCCAAAAACTTCATTGAACGGCAATAATTTTCAGTGGGCGCAATCAGTTTATCGAAGCACAAAACATAATCAGAAAGTTGTGAGAAAAAAGATTCAAAACGGGTGAAGGCCACAACCTCATTATCCGATTTTAAATTCTTTACATCATATCTTCCGGCAAATGGCAGCAGATGGTTTAGATAAGTTTGCAAAATAAAATGCACACTCTCCATATGATTTAAAATCGCCTGGGCATTGCTTTCAGCATGAGTGGCACGATTGAGCATCGGCAGCTCATTCCAGAAAAGTTCGGTGTATTTTGGCATCCGTTTAAAATACATCGCAATCAATTCGCGCAACGGAGCAAGATGATCACTCAGCATTTGAAACGACTTGAGGGTTTCTTCGCGAATAGTGCGAATGACTTCACTCGATTCGCCTTCGACACTTTCATTTTGGGCCAGTAAATAAAAGAGCGATCCCACCCCTTGCAAGTGCTGGAGTGAATTGACAAAAACTTCAAATCCCACCTGATCAATCTCAAGTGAAAAAGCTTTGGTAGCTTCATCCTCAATTTTATGAGCCTCATCCACCACGATATTTAACGGACGTGGCATTCCCTTAGGCCAGGAGAACATCAGCGAATGGTTGCCAATAATGATATGGGCCTCTTTGGCTTCCCGCAGTCCTGAAATATAACTGCAATTATTTTTAAAAGGACAATTAGTAGAAGAACAAGACCTGAAATCTACCGCAATTTCTTTTTCTCGCCGATTGAGCGCCTCGAGCTTTTTCTTTAAAACGTAAGGCAGATCATCTCGCAAAATTTTGTCATTACTTTTTAAGCGGGCATTATGGAAAAAAAGAGTTTCCAGATAAACAGAAGTAAAAAGTTCGCCAAAATCCTTGGTGAATCCCATCAAGGTATTTTCATTTTCCTCAGTTCGAAACAAGGCTTCGCAAAAATGATTGTTCGAACCTACTAATAACTTTATTTTTATTTCATCTTCATTCAGACCTAAGAATTCTCTGACTTGGGGAACGTCTTTATTAAAGGCTTGATGCTGAAGCGTTTTTGTCCCCGTGGCCACCAGTACGGGTTTATTTTCCTTCAAGGCAAAAAGCACTGAAGGGATTAAATAGCCAAAAGTCTTTCCTGTTCCGGTGGGAGCTTGAATCAGACTGTGCACGCTGTTTTTAAAGGATTGCCCGGCCTTAACCGCCAGGTCAATTTGCGACTGGCGTTTACGGTAGCTGGGAAAAAGACCTTTTATTTTTTCTTCATCGCTAAAGATGTCTTTGATATTTTGTCCGGAAAAATCCAGTGAAAAATTCTTTACTAATTTTTTAGGCGGGACGATTTCCGGAAATCGTTTGGGCCAGATTTTTTCTTTGGCAAGTTTAACTGAACTCTCCAGATCAAAATCAATTTGTAGCGCCAGACTTTTAATTTCCTCGTCAGAGAGATGTAGAAAATTAGCCAGCCAAAAAGCATCCATCTTTTTTTCTAAGAATTGTAATTTTAAAAATTGGTAATAGGCCTTATCTGCTCTGGTCACCATACAGGCGACTAAAACCACTTTCAGTAAATCACGGGAATCTTCAAAACCTCGGTGCATTTCCGTTTCGGCAATCCCCCAGTCCTGGATGAAGTGCTCCAGCTTTAGCGAAGCGTACTCCGGAAATAATAATCCTAAAAATAAAAGCGTGTCGCAAAATTCTTCGCGCGGATTGCCGTCATCGATTTTATCAAAAGAACGTTTTAGAAAACCCGCTTCAAAATCCGAATTGTGGGCCACAAGTTTTGCGCCATAAAGTTCCTGCAGCTCACCTTCTACTGATTTCCAGCTAGGTGCGTGGGCGAGCATTTTATTGGTGATACCTGTCAATTTTTGAATGAAGGAAGAAAGCTCATTGGGGTATTGAACCAGGGAAGAATATTTTTTGACAAGCTTGGTGCCTTCAAACTCCAGATAACCCAAATCAATGACTTGATCATAACTTGGATCGGCGCCAGAGGTCTCGACATCAATTACGGCCCATCTTCCTAACGCTAACGCTGCTGTCATGGAATACCCTTTTCTCAAATTCAATTTTTTCTCAGTTTTATCACAGCTCTGGTCATTAGAATATTGATGAAACAAATATTTTCCTTTATTGTGTGACCTTAATCAAAAGCTTTTAGGAAACCCCAATGACCAGTGCTGTTGTTTTTCAAATTCAGTCAATCCTTATTTACGCACTGATGGTCTTTGGCATCAGCAAACGAAAGCAACGCAAAACGCATGTGCCGGTGATGATGACCGTTTTAATCTGGGATATTCTGCTCATCCTCCAAATTGAATTAGGCCGCCAGGCAGTGGATAAAGCGTCTAAGATGCTGATTAATCCAATGCTGCTAAACATTCATGTCGCATTTGCTGTTTCCTGTGTCGTTTTCTATATTCTTCTGATCTATACCGGTAGAAAATTACTTCATGGAAATAATACTTTTAGACTTCGCCACCGCCTCTTTGGCTGGACGGCCTTTACCCTCAGAACTCTTACCCTGATCACTAGCTTTTTTGCAGTGACTCCTCAATAAAATTAAAAGGTGCCAATATGGAATTTGAAAACGTAAAAAATATTATTAAGACCGGACTGACTGATGCGTATATTGAAGTTCACGATATGACTGGAACCAGAGATCACCTGGATATCTTGATCGTCAGCGATCAATTTAAAGGTAAAATGCTAATTGCCCAACATCAAATGGTAATGAACCTCTTAAAAGACGCTCTCAAAGCTGAAATCCATGCCGTGCAATTAAAAACTATGAACTTTGAAGATGCCCAAAAACGCGGAATCAAAATTAATCTATAATCAAATTTTTTTCAACAGGAGTTAATATTTATGAGTAATCCATTTCAAGTCGTAGGCGCCAGCGCTATCGAAGAATCTGCCCAAAATAAAAGTTTGGACTTAAACACCCGCATCACCACTCTTATCAACTCAGCACCGATCGTGCTTTTCATGAAAGGGACTTCTGATATGCCCCAATGTGGATTTTCGGCAAACGTTTGTAAAATTCTCAATCACCTAGGCGTGAGCTACAGCACTTTCAATATTCTTTCCGATATGGATATCAGAGAAGGAGTAAAACATTTCTCTAACTGGCCAACTTATCCTCAGCTTTACGTTAAAGGTCAATTAGTTGGTGGAAATGACATCATCACTGAAATGATGAACAACGGTGAACTAGAACAGGCCTTAAAACTGTAAAAAGATAAAAAAAAAGGCATCAAAAAAAGCTCCAGGAGCCTTTTTTTGATGCCTTTTTTTTATCTTAATTAAGCTGATGCAGCTATATCGTTTTCTATTTCTTTAATCAATTCATCCAAGTCAAAAGGCTTCGAAAAAAACTTCCTGGCACCCGCTCTTAGCGCAACCTCTCCACTGACATCGGCCTGACCGGAAACGAAGAAAAAACTTGGTGGTTTGGCCATTTTACTGACATGAGACAGTACGGCCATGCCATTACCGTTGGGCATTTTATAGTCAGAAACTACAATGTCGACTTTGTTGTTATCTAAAATTTTGATCGCATCGTTGCCGCAAATGGCAGTCAAGGTATCATAGCCACAGTATTTGAATTCTTCTTCCATCAATTCGAGGATGTCTGGCTCATCATCTACGATCAGCACGGTGAGATTCTTCTTTTCGATCATTTTTTCCATTTCCTAAAAACAAAATAGTAGCTAGTTACAAATTCATTTAGGATTATAAACTATTATTCTCTAATAAAATTTTATTTTTCCTTAAATTAAGATAGTAACAAGATAAGCACAGAATCAGTATAAGCCAATGAAAATTAAAGAAGAAGTAGAGAATATAGGCAACGACTCTGATGACGAATCGCAAAATGGGGCTGTGATAAATGGCCAAAGCATAAGCGGGGGCGCTTTGATAATAGACTTCAATAAACTTCTTCCCCAACCACGACTTGGCCAGCACCTGATCCCGGTAATGACGAAAAAAACTAATGACATAGTGCTCTTCACCAAATCCAGCGGTCAGCAGAAAACAGGCCTGCTTCTTCAGCAGTTCCTGGATTTCGACCGGAGTGAGACTGATGTCATCCGAAAGAGTTGAGGCAAAACCAAATTTATCCTGAAAGGCCAGCGACAAGGTCACTTCCGCACCATTGGATAATTCATTGATCGTTAATTCTCCACTTTGAGTCGTAGCAAAATCTCGATCAATCACTGTGCCAGTATAAAGGCCAATGGCGCCATTGGTGGTCACGGGAGTCGTGCTGTCGTGTTTGAAAACGATCACTTTTTTGAAATCGAGCATCGAGCTATCGGTATCGTAATTTAAAATAACTCGCCCATCCCCTTTTCGGGGGTTGGTGATGAAAACTTTCAGCTCAGTATTTTTATAAATCTTATTGCTCATCTGAACTTCAAAGAAGACGCCGCCTGTTTTTCCGGCGTCAGTCACCGCAAAAGTCGTTCCATCCGCAATGGTGGATTCAGTTGAAATAAAGAAATAAAGCTTGAAGGTTCCCTTGGTTAAAGTCGCCGAACTGGGACTGAGATTGGAGCAGCCGGTAGGATAAGCATCACAAATCTCTTTAGCGCTCATCGCAAAATTAAGTCCCACTGAGCTCGATGCCGATTGGGGTGCCGACTTTCTCACCACTTGATAAGCACTGCCATTGTAAACAGCGCCGTAAAGATACTGAGTGGTCCCGGAAAGAGTCAGGGTCAAAGGAAATTCGACAATATTAATGGAGGCAACCGCGGAAGTAGTATCAAAGAGTGACGTCACCCCGGACTGGTACTTAGAAAAATACTTATCATGATCGGGAAAACTAGCGACCAAGGTATTACTGACGGGAATATAAACTTTGGCCGGAGCGGTTTCCGCCGTCGCATCTCCGCTGGGGGCATCACTGCCCAACTCAAAAGAGGTATTGGTGATCCCATAGACATGAAAATCAGTTGGCACCCTAACGGTATCAACCGCGTAGAGATTACCGGAGAGGCCACTAGAGACAATGGTTAAAATAAATATAAGCAAACGTTTCATCTGAAAATTATCCCTTTAACTGAAGGGCGTCGTCAAACAATTATGGCATTGATTTATGCCAGGATTTTCACTATTTTAACTAAATGAGTAAGTTTTTAATCAATATTAACGGTGAATTTTTCGATGAAGTAACGGCCAAGATTTCCGTTTTGGACCGAGGTTTCCTTTATGGTGACTCGGTTTATGAGGCGACTCGTACTTTTAATCGCGTGCCTTTTCGAATCCATCAGCACCTCGATCGACTTTTTAATTCCGCCCAAAAGATTGAACTCTCCCCCACCCGAGACAAAGCGGAGATCTTAGAGGCGATCAATCAAACCATTAAAGCTTCGCCCCACGAAAATATTTTCCTGCGAATTATCCTCACCCGCGGAACCAACCGCGACCTGGGACTGGATCCAGAACTCTCCGAGGGTAATAATTTAATTATTATCTCCAAGCCCATTTTTGCCAATCCGGATTGGTGGTATTCTCGCGGTCTCTCCCTCATTTTTCACCATAAGAAGAGCAGTCAGACCGGCTCCCTTCCCAAGTCGGGAAATTATCAGGAAAATATCCTGGCCCACAAAGAGGCCATCGCCCAGGGTGCGGACGATGCCATCATGATTAACAGCGAAGGGTTCGTGACGGAATGTAGCACTAGCAACATCTGGCTGATTAAAGCGGGCAAGATCCTGACCCCGGCGCTGAAAGACGGCGTGCTGGAAGGCCTGACTCGCAAAACACTATTCGAGATGACAAAACGCAGCGGGATACTGCTGCAGGAAGCCAGTTTGGGCCCCGAGGATTTCCTGGCGGCCGATGAATGTTTTATTTCCAGCACCACCCGAAATCTGGTGCCGGTGACTCAGGTTGCCGGTCGGCCCATTGGCGATGGCCTCCCCGGAAAAATGACCCTTGAACTTCTAGAAAACTACCTAGAATTCGTCAGTCGCCAATAAACTGATAATTATTAAGGGGAGCTTTCAAATTTCAAATTGACATTGATTGTAGCTGCAAGTATTACTAACGGACGTATTTTTTATTAAAATCACAGCTCTAAAGCTATAGTTGTAAATTGTTAATTTTTTAGGGGAATGTTTGCATGGCACGAAGTACTACAGGTAGAAGCCGTTTTAAAATTCAAAGATCACTTGGAATTGAACTTCCAGGACTTGGAAAAGCTGGCGCTCTAGAAAGAAGACCATACGGTCCAGGTCAACACGGTAACAAAAGAAAGAAAATTTCTGACTTTGCTGTTCGTATGAAAGAAAAGCAAAAACTTAGATATCACTATGGTATTCGTGAAGGTCAATTAGTTAACTACGTAAAGAAAGCTAAAAAAGATAAGTCACGCGCATGGATGGAAACTCTACTCATCACTCTTGAGCGAAGATTGGCCAACGTAGTTTTCAGACTTAACTGGGCCCCTTCAATGCCAGCTGCTAACCAAATGGTTTCTCATGGACTTGTTTTGGTTAACGGTAAAAAAATTAACGTAGCTGGATACACTATTCAAAAAGGTGACGTTGTTTCCCTTACTGAAAGAGGATTCGCTTCACTTAATTACACTCAAGCTCAAGCAACTCCAAGACTTCCGTCTATCCCAGCTTGTTACACAATCGAAGGTAAAACTGCTAAGGTTTTAGACATGCCACTTCCAAGTGACATTCCTTTCGAATACGAAGGACAGTTGGTAACGGAATACTACTGGAAAATTAAGTAATAAGTTAAAAGACTTTTATGATAAAAAAACCACTCTTCGGAGTGGTTTTTTTTTATGTCCAGGATGGACGGTATGGACGCGAGAGGCAGGAGCCGAAGCGGCCGATGTTCAGCCAGGCCAGCGAGCTATTTTTTACGAAGTTCACTCGACGCAAGATTCTTATAAGGGTGATCCGCCAGGTAATGAACCTCCAGAACTGGATTCCATTTTAAAATTTCCAATTCTTGTTTCAAGTAATCCTCACGCGAGTATTGCCTCGGAACAACATACAATTTAGTAAGCGCCTTAATAATGACCTCCGGCCTATTCCACTTGAGTAAACTCATATAGGAATCATCACCCATTAAGAAATTTTTTTCGGCAATCTTAACCTTTGGTAGCCATGAGGAGGTGGGATTGGGCCCTAGCTTTCCGAGAAATCCGGGGTAAAGAGAGTAAGGTGTATCCTTGAGAGATTCGGCCAGCGCCACAAAATCGCTAAAAACATTTTCGGCTTCCGATATCGGCTTAAAAGGATTGCGATCCGGTACAATCAGAATATTTTTTTCCGGGCATAAATCCAGACAGGCGCGGTGCCCTTGATGAAAAGGATTAAAACTCCCTCCAAAAAATGTCACACTCTCTTTAATTGGATGTTTTAAAAAAAGGGTTGAAAGCCCCGACTGATCTTTGCTGCCATCACTCCCGGGCATGAATTCAAAATAGTTTCCAAGTTCTATACATTTTTTCAATTCATCATTCATAATCTCGATCCATGACTGTCTTTCGTCCCTCACTTTTCGCTTTTTCACAGGCCCGATCGCTTAGGCGACGGACTTCACGAGAGAGAGCCTCCATCACGCTGGCCGCTGTATTCAGGTCGTACTTCTCTTTAATATAGGCCTTGAGCTTGGAGGCGACGATCAGAATTTCGTCACTTTCCGAAGCTTCCGAGTTCGGGGTACTACTCTTACTTTGCACCAGTATTCTTCGAGGTGCCGTTTCAGCAGAAGACGCCTCGGCGATAAAATTTTCCTTTCGGGGAGAGCGATTTTCTTCGGCCCAAGAACTTTTATGGTTCATGACCGGATTGTGAAGGTTCCAGCAATCCACGGAGCAAAAGACCAATTTACGACAGCTGCTGACATTGCAAACTTGATAGATAGTATTAAAACCGATTTCTTTTTTACAACTTCCGCACTTTCGCCAATAAGTCATCGCTTCATCCATCCCGATCCCCCCGATCCTGCATATACACTGGCCAAATAATTCGTTAGAATAATTTTATCATGAATTTTGAAACCGAATATAAAAACATAAACTTTCATATTACTCTGGATAAAGTGACGGTCAGCGATGTCACCCTCCTTCTGGGTGACAAATTTAATCGCCTTCCCAACCAGAGCATGGTGGCACTCAAAAAGGGCGAACTCTCTGCCTATAATCTGGTGATTATATCGACCAAAAATCTAGAGCAACGCACTCATTACTGGAGCAATGTTCTCCTGACCAATGAAGCCGATGAACTATTGGAAGAGCTGGGATATTACCTGGAGGATGAGGAAATTCTTGATGCAGTCGTTCTCAATTGGGAACTTGCAGGCGACGATACTGGGCCGGCCTGGAAATAGGCCGACCCATCAAACATTAAATCACTTTTTATCTAATTATCTACAGCCGGTTTGTCCAATCACAATTCTTTCAGCAAAAGAAATATCGCCATGGAAATCAGCAGACTCGACACTTTCGTTGGCCGTTTTTACTGCCAGGGTAATATTTTTTGTGGTTTGTCGGTCGTAATATCTAATCCAACGTGTGCCATAAACTGTGCGGTATTGAATTGAACAATTCATCCCACCTTGAGGCACAGGGTAACAAACCTGAACTGGTTCCTGGTAAGTACACGACTCAGTTGTTTCTCTGGTGGCAGAATTTGTCACGTTAGTTACAACTGTTCCCGAGAGGTCAACTGGTTGCCCCGAAACGCTTGAAGGAATACTGAAAGCACCATTATCTGGAATATTTCCATTGTGATTGAAAACAAATTTTTCATCTGAATCATTGTTTAAACGAAGGGTAATTTTTTTAGAAGTGTTGGCCTTGATATCGGCAGCATAAGTTCCAACCCTTAAAAGATGAGTGTCACCTTTATTATTTCTAAGTTTTAATTCTTTAGTAATATTCAATTGTCCTTCAATTTTCTCACATCCAACCATAAAGAATGCAGCAAGCAAAACAGGCATAAAAAATTTCATCTTAGTTCCCCCTAATAATCAAAACGCTAATAAATGTGAGGATAGCTCAGCAAATTGTATTGAGCAATTAGTGAGGCCGCAATGCCTTGAAAAGTAAGCTTTTTAGCAGAATCCCGGGCGAACAAGTGACAAAATGGCACTGAAATCATGTACTTTTTACAACTCAACGGACGTGCAGTTAAGCGTCTTGCTATATCCACTCAAAATAAATAAAACCGACCCGTTTTGATGAAAATATAGGAGACGATATGAAATTTGGCCATTCACTGAAAAACACCCTTGCGATTGGTTGCCTTTGTTTGGTGTCGCTCACAGCAATAGCTTCAGAGCAAACTGATAAAGACTGGAGAAGTGCTCTTAAAGAACAAAAACTGCCGGCCAGTGAGCAGGCGTATTGCTACACTGATGAATTGGGAAAACTTCAAGGCGCAAATGTTGACCTTCGAATTCGCCTGGCCTCGGTTTCTAAACTGATGACCAGTTTGTGGGCCAACGAAGTATTGGGACCTGATTACAAATATCAAACCAAACTATTCATTAAAGGAAATAATCTTCATATCTCTGGCAGCTTTGATCCCTTCCTCGGCAACCAAAAAATGTTTTACCTGGTGTCGCAATTAAATGACCTGGGATTTAGCAAATTTGACAAGATTACCTTTGATAAAGAAATCCTGATTAACCCCAGCGCTCAAAGACATACTGATCAATATCCATTAATCACTCGTGCTTCCAATGCTCGAAATCTAAAAATGTATTTTAACACCAAAAGCTGGTCGAGTGATTTCAAAGCTGAATACGTTCGGATCGCTGGCCTTGCCAAAAAAGGAACATTTAGAAATGAAGTAGACTTTGAAATTGGAGACGCTGTTTTTTCTGAAACAAATCCATTTGAAGGCGACGCCGAAGCTAAAATGCTGACTCTTTCTTCACCTCCTCTTTATAAATATTTGAAAGAAATAAATGTGCAATCAAACAACTACGCTTCTCACACTATTTTCCGTCAACTTGGTGGTGAAGCTAAATTCCAGGAATTCATGGCCAGCCGTTATGGCCTCGGCAACGAAAAAATTCGCTTCTGGACTGGCAGTGGGCTTCCGGTCGTGATCGACGGAGTCCGTAAGGACAACTACGCAACTTGTGCGGTGGTGACGAATTTAATTGCGGCGCTTAAAGAATCTGCTGATAGACAGGGACGAGAAATTGAGGACATTGTCGCGGTACCAGGAAGCGATGGTGGTACTTTTAGAAACCGTACCTTCCCAGCTGATTTCACCAATGCCTTTGTCGCTAAGACTGGGACCCTGATGCACACTTCAACTCTGGCCGGAGCATTGAGTACCAAAAATGGCTTCAGCTTCTACGGAGTTTTTAACCAGAGTACCGATATCTACGGATCAAAAATCGTGCAAAACACGATGGTTAAATCAATGATGATCGCCATGGGCGGACCAAAAGCATTTAATTATCGCAATCACGGGTTCGACACTTACGGCACCGACACTGTTAAAAGTCTGAATTTTGACTTAGAGCTTGATGAAGCAAGCGACTTTATTCCATTCGAACAAAATCTTTACTAGACCTTATGAGTTTTTAATTTTCGTTTTTCCCGGAGGTATTCAACCACTCCGGGAAGGACTGAAATAAAAATAATCGCCAGCATCACCAGTTTTAAATTCCCCTGGATAAAAGGAAGATTTCCAAAAAAGTATCCCAACGGAATAAAAGTAAAAACCCACATCGTGCCGCCAATAACATTGAACGACATAAATTTTTTATAATTCATTTTCCCAACCCCCGCGACAAACGGAGCGAAGGTTCTAACAATCGGAACGAAGCGTGCGATGATAATGGTTTTAGCTCCATATTTTTTGTAAAAAAGATGAGCTTGTTGCAAATGTTTTCTATTAAAAAATTTACTCTCTCGTCCCTCAAATAATTGAGTGCCGAAAAACTTTCCAACCGCATAGTTAACTGTGTCACCTAAAATCGCAGCGAGCAGTAACAAAAGACTAATAGTCCAGAAATCAAATGAGCCCCTGGCGCTAAAGGCCCCAATGGCAAAAAGCAGTGAGTCCCCCGGAAGAAAGGGCATGATGACAAGTCCAGTCTCAACAAAAACAATTATAAATAAAAGTAAATAAGTCCAAGCATGATAGTTGACGATGGCGTAATCCAAATGAACATCAATATGCAGAATAAAATCGATAAGTGAATGTAATATATCCATAGCTAGGTCTTCCCAAAATTAATTAAAACTCCAAGCTATTTTCCGGTATAATCGAAAGTAAAACAACTTATTTATTTTGGAGCTCCTTATGTTTAAAAAATCGCTGGTGGCCATTTTGCTACTCTCCTCATTGGCAGTGCAGGCCCATTGCCCCCAAGGCTTTAAACCTGAGAAAGTTTGTTTGATGCTCGATCAAAATGTCATTTACATTTACGATGAAAAATTAGAGCACAATGGCCCCTACAAAGACCTTGCGACCAGCAGTATTGAAACGATTAAAAGCGAGGGGGCCGATCTGAAATTTTCCCGAGTGGCCAGAGGGGTTTACCGCATTGAAGATAAGAGGCCACTAAAGTCGCTTGAGTTGGTGATGGTTAATGGAAAAGAAAAAGTGAAGAGTCATTTAAAACTAAAGCACGAATAGCAGGCAAAAAAAAAGGCCACTCGCGAAGAGTGGCCTTTAAAAAAATGATTATCTAGTTTCAACATCACCGTAAAGTTGTCCGTCTACGATCGTGAACCCATCTGGGTGTCCACCGTGCGGATCGAAATGAGTCCAATGAACCATTCCTTGTCCAACTTTCTTAAATTCTCCACAAACTGAAACAGTCTTACCGACCACTAGTGGGACGCGACCAAAATCAAGATTGCTTACGATCAGCAGTTTAATTTGGGCATTGATCGTTAGGGTATATTTTTGGTGTGGTAGTCCATCGTGATCTTCTGGAAGAATTTGTGAAACAACCCCTGTCACCAAAACCTGAGGACGATTGGCCCCTGATCGCATAACTACTTTTAACTGATCTACAGTATCAGAAAGAACTGATCCTCTTCCATCTTTACACTCTGGAAGGTCGGCGGGATTGACCCCGGCGAAAGCGGTTAGAGAAATGACTAGTGAAAAAAGTGAAGATACAATGAAAGATTTCATAAAGCCTCGCTAATGGGTGGTATAAGTAAAACTAACTGGAGTAAAATACTCTGTCTATTCTTTTCTCCTATTTAGCGCGATTCTTTAGAAAGTTTTCGCATTCCACTTAATTTTTGGCCCATAAGCCCCTCTAGATAAGCATTGTAACGAATGACGATTGGTTGATTTGCGCCAAGCGTCTCAGTAGCGATAATTTTGGCATAGGCCTCTTTATTAATGGGAAAAACGGTAATCAAGGACTCCTTTTTAAGCGCTTTATCCATGATGCTATAAATCAGCAAGTAGTCATTCTCTTCCGTTTCCTGCTTAAAAGGCAAACGAAGCAAAGTCGTTCTCAGCGTATGAGTGGGGAGCTCTTCATCCAAATGCTCGATGTTGAGCGAGTAATAATTAAAATTTTTAATTTCACCCGCCACATTTTTTAGTCCTTTCAACAGCAGACGGTCGCTGTCGTTCTTAAAGGCAAGTGTTCCCGCAAAATAAGTGACGTTAGACAAAAGTCCTCCTTCTATCGTTTCGGGAGAAAGAGCGCCACCCTGAAAGGCGAATGCATAATTGAGAGTCGGAAGAGTCCAGCGCTTGCGCTTGAATCCATAGGGAGTTTCCAAAACACTAAAAAGATAACCATAAGTATGAGTGATACCAGCATGGACCACCTTGGCGGGGTTAGAATTGGGATTGGCCAAGCCAAACTGGGTGTGCAGATCGGCAATAATACTGTCGTTAATAATTTGTTTTTTTGCACCTGAATCAAAATTTAAACTTTGTCCCCAAAAGCCTAAAAGCTCGTGGTCTTCTGAATCATTCTGGATTTGGGTATAAAGGGCAGGACTTCTTTTTTTAATGATCTCTAAAATAGAAGTTTGACCTTCTTCAGATTCTTTTACCATCAGCGCCCAGTACTGATCGTCCTTGGGTGAATATTGATTGGTTGGAAAAACGGAGCAAGACAGCAATAACAACAGCATAGGTACAAGTAAAAAAAAATTAGATGTCATAATATAATCCTATAATTTTTTGAAAATTCGCCCTATATTTCTCATGGGTGAAGCGCATTGGCGATGAAAAAAAGAGCGATAAGGATGTCAGTATTTTATGAAATCAATAAAAAGAATTATTTGGAGTTTGTTCATCCTTAGCAACTTCTCGACTCCCACATTTTCCAACGAAGCGGCAGTAAGAATTAAACAACTTCTTCAAAAGGAACTAACCACTCAGTACCTGAGAGTCTTAGAGGCAAAATTTGGAGATTGCGGAACAGATCCGAGCTCCTGTTTATCAATTAAAAATAATTATATGACTGCCAACTTGCCCCGGGCAGAAGTTTGTTTTCCTTACACCATGTGCGGCTTTTACCATTGCATGGAAAATACTTATCACTGCAGTGAGGTTGGAGTTAATTATTTTACCAAACTCGCCTTCCCTACTTGCAGTGCTTATGAAGCCAATATTGAAAAAAATATGTTCAGCCCAAAAGGAGTTGAATGGATTTATACCGTCATGGTTTGTCTCCAAAAGGGACTGGTTGATGAGTGTGTGGTGAATGGAAAGTGTCCAAGCAGTAACGATCCCAAGATTCAGCAAAAAACTTGCGACCACATAACAGAATTCACTCTCCAATATCACCCCGGCTGTTATATCCAGAGTGGCGTTGGCGTTTGTCATTTGCCACTTAAAGATAAATTGAATATCTGGAAAACGGTCAATCCTTTCATGACCGCGCGGGAAAGACAGGAAGCTTATAAAGTCATCTTCGAATGTTTTAATCCTGATTTAAACTGACTTTTAATTTAGACCTTTTTTTTCAGCGCCCCCATATCAGAATACTGCCAAGGCCTGAAAGCAAAAAGTATCCCGATGTCATCTGATTCTTTATCATTGTCACTTATAAATTTTGCTTCTTCTTGAATTTCAAAATTCATTTTTTCTATTTTGGCCTTGAACTTATTGAGGCTTTTCTGATTAAGTCCCACCAGTGAAAAACGGATAAAATCAAGTTCGCCATTAAATTCATAATTAAGATAATGGTTTTTGGTGAAGGTAAACATCGCCTTTCCAACCGCCCCATCACGCCTAAAACGAAGAGCGCCAGTGCCTAATATTTTAACCCGGTCCTTGGGGTAGAGTTCAATCAGCCCAAGACGGTCCAGTTGCAGCTGCATCTTCTTGGCCTCGGTACTATTAAGCTCGTATTCCTTTTCAATTTTCTGCGGTTTTTTCCCTTCGTGTAGCAGGACGAAATAATGAAGCAGTCGCGGATTTTCCGCAAGAGCGAATTCTTGCTCGGCGTTTAAATTGAAAACATGGCCCTCTTCTTCGAATTGAGCATTTCTACAAATTTCAGCAAAACTTAAATCAGTGGCCTTGCAAATTTCTTCCAACCGCTCAAGACTCAGGCTTTTGCTGGAGAGAATACGCTTCACACTCGATTCACTGAGATTCAAGGTTTCGGCCAGATCGCGATAAAGAATATTTTTTGCTTTGAGTGAGCGCTTTAAAGATCCCAGGAATTGATCGATTTGTGACATATGCTTCCCCCTTTTGCTAAAGTATCATAGGGCAATACTTTATAAAAGAGTATTGCTAGAAAACAAATAAAGGGATTACAATTTAAGAGGCAAAACTAAAAGTTGCCTGGTGCGAGTTTTTTTATTTAACGAATTTGAGCGACAATGATTAGAAATTTTAAAGTCAACTCCGAACTTTTACCCAAAAATTTTCCAAGAGAATTTGATGCTCATATATACTTTGATCAATCCAATCACGCAGCAGTTCAAGCGCTCTATCAAAAAATGAAAAATAATTTCGATCAAAATGCGGTTTTTATCGGTGAAATGATCGATCAACCCATTGGACCTCATCCCCAAGCAATGTTTGAGGCTAATTTTTCAAAAGATTATTTTGCGGACGTGGTGCTTTGGCTGATGAAAGAACATCAGGAAATATCCATTCTGGTTCACCGTCTGACCGGCAAT
>Ga0208115_1000022_pt1 | contig 73052 bp, 78 predicted proteins | sample LakWasMeta4_LOW4_2_FD_183856 | JGI IMG/M metagenome (GOLD analysis project Ga0208115, IMG submission 183856) | Freshwater sediment methanotrophic microbial communities from Lake Washington under simulated oxygen tension - Sediment Metagenome... | ecosystem: Environmental > Aquatic > Freshwater >...
TTGCATTGTTAATAGTAAAGCCACCAGTGGTATTATTATAAACCAGCGGTGCAGTTGCCGAGAGAGAAGTTAAGCCCAACTTGCTTGCTAAGTCGCTCGTCAGATTGGTAATTTTTGCTTGAGCAATGGAGCCGGCCAGATCAGCATTGGTAATAGTTCCATCTAAAATTTCGGTAGTGGTAATTGAACTAGGACCCGGGGCACCCGCTCCGGTAATATCATTACCCATAATCCACTTGGAATTAGTGCCGTCCCATTTTAAAACTTTTTGATCCGCTCTTCCTGTAATATCGAGATCGGCGATGTCTTCTAGTTTGGATCCTGTCTTGGTAATTTGCGCCCAAGTGTAATCCCCAGTTGTTGGAACGACTAAACCGGTCCGTCCGTTAAAAGAACCAACCACGCTGCTGGAGTGAGAAAGTTTACTCCAAGTAGTTCCATTGGAAATAATCCAATCGCCAATCGCGTATGTTACCGGCCCTTGAGTCCCAGCGGTAGTGACCACGTAATAATCGCCGGCCTGCGGAGTAGTCAAATTGAGATCGGGCGTATTAGTGTTAGCGTTCCAGGTTCCGATATAAAGCTGAGAGCTGGAAATGCTGGAAGGAATCCAGGCAGCTCCATTGTATTTTAAAATTTGTCCTGCACTGGCCCCCATCGAAGAGAGCATCACAGCGGTTATGCTTTCATTCTCCAGCGAAAAGGAAACTGGAAAAGTCGCGGCCCCTTCAGCGCTGTTTAAAATCAAATCAAAAATTTGCCCCACTCCAATTGAAAGAGCGTGAGAGGCATTGGCAATAATTTGAGTGGCGCTTGCTGATTCGATCGTGAATGTTTCGTTGAGATTATTATTTTGAATTTTAAGAGAAGTCACTCCCCCCAAACCTGTGCCGGTAACTTTAATTTGATTGTTAATTACGGAAACAGAGCTGATTGTTTTGGGAGTTGAATTTGAATTGCTAAGCGAGTTTTTTTTCTTAACGTCTACTTTAACGCTGCCAGGTTGAAACACGCATCCGCTGAAGATACACAGTCCCAATATTAAGATTAAAGATTTAGCTTGATCCATTCCCTATTATCGGGCCCTTTTGTTTAAAACTATAAGGTTTATAACCAGACCAAAACTGTTAGCTATTTAGCGCTCACTCCGGCCAGAGAAAAATTGAGGAGTGACCATAAACTGGGGCGTATTCCATTGAGCCAAATCTAGATTCGTGTGATCCTAAGGACTAAACAAACCGGAGATTAAGTGATGTTCGTCGAAGTAAATCTTAAAAAAGGTGAAGTATTGATCAATGAGGGCGATTCTTCGAATTCGATCTTCGTGCTCAGAGTTGGTGAATTGGCGATTTACAAATATGACAAAGAAGCTGCCCTTCATAATCTCATCGGCCATGTCCAGGCCGGTGAACTGGTGGGGGAAATGTCTTTTCTCGACAATCTCCCAAGGTCCGCCACCGTTAAGGCCAATACCGACTGTGTCCTGTCGCTGATCAATCGACACGATTTTGATAAACTCATTTCATCGCAGGATGCTCTGGTGCAAACCTTGGTAAAAACGCTTTCGGAGAGATTGCGAAAAACAAACCGAAAAATCCATCTTTAAATTTAAAAGACAAAAAATATAGGTTTAATATTTTGCAAAATCTTACCGCTCTCAAAGTCTCCCGGCATCGAGGCGTGCTCGTGAACAATTAACCACTCACCATCAATCTTGCTGTAGCAAGTGGTGATCCGTAGCCACATATCGATCACCATTCCATCTTTGGACTTTCCCGTGGCATGACTCAAGCAATGACTAAAGGCCTGGAAATTATCCACATTAATTTTTAACTCGTGGGCCTCTACTTTAAAATTTTCCGTCATATCAAAACACTCTTTCCAAGAGAATCGAAATTCATCTTTACTCTCGGCCAGAGAATCACGCACATCAAATATTTCCGCCTCGGGCGCATAAGCCGACATGATTGCATCTATATCAGCGGCTTCAATCCCATTAGCCACTCTTACGATCAGTCCTTTGATCTGAGCTTCATTGCTAAATTGTTTGTTTACCTTCTCTGCTAATGGCCGCGTTGTTTCTATTTCCATAAAACCTCCTGCCCTTTGTGAGTAGCAGGAAGTATGCCGGCCAGGACCCCCAAGTTATTTTAACCTGGTAAGCAGCAATTCATGAGTGGCCCGCAGAGCATCGACCCACGTAAAAATGCCCACTAATTGATGATTATCTTCGACTAAAACGCTCCCGTATTTATGTTCCGCCATTACCTGACAAACTTCATCGAGTGGAGTGTCGACCTTTACAGTATAAGGCTCAATAGTCATGGCCTGATCCACTTTTTCCACAGTCGAGTCAACTCCCTTAAAGGCCTGAATGAAAGTAATATCGCGATCGGTGATGATCCCAACGATTTTGCCAGCATTAATCACCGGCAAATGGCGAATCTCATGGAGGCGCATTATTTTTTTAGCATCAGCAATAGTCGATGCGATGTTAATGGTATGCGGAACTGTAGTCATATACTTCGAAATATTTGGAATTGATTTGGTCATACACTTTCTCCTGGTTGTATCTCGGACCAGATCATTCTATCCAAGGAGCTGCGGAAGGATGCTGGGCCAGGATAGATTAAAAAGTGATTTTAATCATAAACCCAAATTAAAAAGGACAGTCTAAATTGGCCAATTCAAGAGGCAGGTTTTAAGATAATGGCTTCATAACAACAAGGACGACCCAATTGAAAACAACTGCTGAAAATTTAAAAGATGCTTTTGCTGGTGAGAGCATGGCCAACAGAAAATACCTAGCGTTTGCAAAACAAGCTGAAAAAGATGGTTTTAAAAATGTTGCTTCTCTTTTTAGAGCAGCGGCCGAAGCTGAAACAATTCATGCCCTCGGGCATTTCAATGCGATGGATGGAGTTAAATCGACTCTGGAAAATCTTGAATACGCTATTAACGGCGAAACTTACGAGCATGAAGAAATGTATCCTCCAATGTATGAGCAAGCAGTGAAGGAAGATCATAAGGCCAAAAAAATGTTCAAATGGGCAATGGACGTAGAAAAAGTTCATGCCGATTTATATAAGCTAGCGCTAGAAGCCGTTAGAACCGGTGTCGATATTGATAGTGAAGTTTGGTTATGTCCGGTTTGTGGACACTTGGAATTTAAAAATCCTCCGGCCAAATGCCCAGTTTGTGGCGTACCGGGATCAAAATACGAAAAAATTGCTTAATAAAAATATGGCATTGGCGGCATCCACTCATTTGTTGTCCGCCAGTGCATTTTTAATGTTTGTTTATCTCTTTTTAATTTGGTAATAATCTCGAAAATTCGAGGTTTTTTCAAATGCTATTCAACTTGCTTTTTTTATTTTCTTTCCATGCCTATGCCGATCTAAAAATTGAGTTGCATGATGCTGTTACTCTGGCCCATAACCCCATCACCTACAAAGAAGCGAATCTTTATTTATTCACCAAGCTCGACAATCATCAGGGTATGGTTTGCAGTGTTTATTCACCCAGTGAATGCCTGGCAACCGACACAGTCCCCAGTCCCAAAATAATGAACGTTGAGCACACCTGGCCTCAATCTGCAGGAGCTAATGGCTTTGCCAAGAGCGATCTTCACCACCTGTTCGCTACTAGTAGCGCAAGCAACTCCATTCGCTCCAGTCTTCCCTTCTGCAATGTCAGCGTGATCAAATGGCAAGCAGATCAAAGTAAACGTGGCCTGAGTTCTTTTGGAGAGCATTGCTTCGAACCACCGGCAAAACATAAAGGCAACGTGGCACGGGCACTCTTTTATTTTGCCATTAGATACAATCACCCCATCGATGCCAATCAAGAATATTTTTTACGTCAATGGCATAAAGAAGATCCGGTGGATCAGGACGAACAAGAAAGAAATCAGCTAATTTCGCAATACCAAAATAACACCAATATTTTTATTGATCGCCCGGAATTAGTTATGCTTATTTCTGACTTTTAAAGAGATATTTTGATCAGCTAACGTAGGACTATTTGACCTTCATTTGATCAAAGTAAAACAGAGATTCTTTGTGTACTTCCACAATTAACTTCAAAAAATTTCGAGGCTTTGAAAAAACTTGACTAGCACCAAGTTTCTTAAAACTTTTGAGGTAGATGTCAACTTCGCCAGAGAAAAGAAAAAAAATAGGTTTATCATCCATCGAATTTACAAAATTTAGTATGCTCATTCCGTTCCCGTTTGGCATTCTGAAATCTGAAATTACCAAATTAATTCGCTCTTTCATTAAAATATCTATTGCCTCCATTCCACTTGGTGCAAGAAATACATCATGGACAGAGGAACTGAACTCATCCGAGAGTATGTCCAACAGGTCTGGATCATCATCAGCAATTAAAATTCTGAATTTTATTTGTTTGTCCATAGGCCTTTCCATCAAAAATTATATTTCTCCAGTCATAACACGAACTAAAGAGGTCGGTCTAAATAAAATCACTAATTTATTTTTAATTTCTATCAAATATTAATTTAAAATCAAGAAAAGGAGGCGAACTAATTGTATCGGGTCTAATCAGGTCTTCGCTGGATAAAGTTAATATATGAGAAATACTGAAAAAAATTATGTAAAAGCACTTGAGAAACTGGCAAAGAACATTAAAAAGGCTCGCTTAAAAAACAAATTAAGGCAGGCCGATATGATTGACTATGGTTTCTCTGAACGCTACATCCAGAAACTCGAAAGCGGCCAATACTCTCCCAACTTATACACTGTCCACAGATTGGCCGAAGCCTTTAGTCTCGAACTTCATGAGTTGTTTAAATAGTCACGTGTTCTCCACTAGATTATTCCTGATTTGAATAACTGCATTTTCTATTTCTTCATCGTTTAACTCACAAAGTTCAAGTGATCTCTGCCAAAATGCATAATCAAGTACGATTTTGCTATTTAGATAAGAAATCAAGAACTCTCCAAGAAAATGTAACTCATTCACTTTTAGAGGTTTGTGGATTTTAAGTAAAAATGAAGATATTAGCTTCAATTGCTGATCGCCAGCATTGGATAAATCTGCATATTTTAAATTTTTAATTTTATTCTTTGAACCCATTCCTGATTTCCTCTTAGTGTTTTTAATAAAGCACGACAAAAAATAATTTTGGAATGATAAGTGTTTGTATATTTGCAACAATTTTTTAGTAATAAAAAAATAAAAAATATCTAAACTCAGAAATTGTAAATGAAAAAACATATAGGAAACCTTTTATTAATAACTTACAAAGATGTTATGAATTTTCAGCATAATTAACCTGACAAATAAGCTCTTCCTCTTCATCCTATTGCTCACACACACATACACAAAGACATTTTGGAGACGCCCCGTGCAAATCAAAACTGAGACCAGAAGGCTTAAAGATTTAAAAGCGACCAATGCCTATTTACGCTTGGGAACTGATGTAACTGATTTGGAAAAATCGATTCAAACCGTGGGTCTGATTGCCCCGCTAGTCGTCTCGGCCGACAATGTGATTCTGGCGGGTGCGAGACGCTTTCAAGCGCTTTTAAACCTGGGCTTTACCGAAGCACCAGTCGTGATTGTCGATAAAGGTGCACTGGAAGAAGAATTGATCTCGATCGATGAAAACTTAGTTCGCAAAGATTTAAGCAAAATAGAAATTGAAGGACACTTAAGACGTGCCAAAGAAATTTATCAGGCCATCAATCCCGTGGAAGAAACGACTGAAGAAGTCTTTGAAGCAAGCGTTGAAGGTGAAGAAAATGATGAAGTCGCAAAAAAGAAAGTGACTCTTCCGGCTGAAAAATTTTTAAATATCGTCGCAGAAAAAACCGGACTCTCACCCAAACAAATTCACGAGGCCATTAATCGTGATGAAATGGCATCCAATGATGTAAAAGATGCCAGACAAAATGGAGAGCTCTCTATTAGTCAGACCAATGAAATAATCAAATTAACCAAAGATGATCAAAAAAAATCCCTAAATCATATCAAGACTCTTCCGGTAAGAGAGATTAGAGGTTTCGTAAAACTGGCAAAATCCAAAGGGGTGGAAGAAGCGCTCAGAGGGACTCCGAAACTTCCTCACGCTCGCGAATTTAATGAAATAGAAATGACGTTGAAGAAGCTGCACAAGAAATTGAAGCAACTGGAGCTTGAAGGTATTACCCTGGAACATTTTCCAGCGGCCACTCAGAAGATTTTCTCGCAAGTGATGAATTTTGCCGCCAAGGAATCTGATGATCATTTTCATCAAGCAGATAGCTACCAAGAAAACTACGAGAGTTTTAGCTAGGTTTCCCCTACCGCTAAAACCGGGAAAGAATCATCTATATTACTGAGCTAGATCAGGGTGCTCTTTCAGCATTAGAGAGAAGATATATCCAGAGAAAGAGATAAGAGAGAAACTAGAAAGAAACAAGGAGGTGCCCAATGAAAAATAGATTAACTTTCCTTTACTCTAGAACTAGGCGTAGCTCCATTCTAGAGACTAGAAAGACTAGTAAAAACTAAAGGCCATTAGGTTTGCAGTTTACACTCCAAAGCTTTTACAAAAGCACTTAGTGCCCATGCTGGAGTTGATGCCACTAGTGGCTTTTAGAACATTCATCTTAACAAAAAAGGCTTCATTTACATGAAGCCTTTTTTTTATGCGAAACGAGCCCTATTCTTTTACTTCCATATTGTCTTTTTTATCTTCTAGTCTTTTGATGCGGCCATCGATTCTTTCTGACTTCATTTTCTTTCTTTCAGACTTTGCTTCTTCGTGGCATTTTTTCACCGCGGCCTTGTCGCTCGCAGCTTCAATACACGATTTAGTTGACTGTAATGCTGTCATTTGGTGAGTCATGCCTTCCAACATTCTCTGCTTGTGTTCAGCAAACTTAGTGTCGTCTTCGGCCAAAGCTGTGAATGAGAGCGCCAGAAAAGAAAAAGTAAGAATTAATTTCATAAAACCTCCAAGTTTTTATTTATTGTAAATCAAAACATGGCCAGACCAAGTAATATTTTTTGCCCCTCTTTTGAGTTGTCATTCACTTTACTCGGGAACTACCATTTAACTAAAAGTAAATGAAAGCGAGGTCTTTTGTGGAACATAATTATGAGTGGGGACTAGAAAAGAATCCGGCGAACTTTCAGGCGCTAACCCCTTTGGATTTTATCAAGCGAACAGCAGAGACTTACCCTGATCGCCTGGCGATTATTCATGGCAAACTCAGAAGAAGCTGGAGTGAGACCTACCAGCGCTCCAAAAAGCTGGCCTCTGCGCTGGAAAAACGAGGCATAAAGCGCGGTGATACCGTTGCCGTGATGTTGCCCAATACTCCTCAGATGATTGAGGCCCATTTTGCTGTGCCTTTTTGTGGGGCGGTTCTCAACGCCCTGAATATTCGCCTCGATCCAGAAAGCATTTCTTTTATGCTTCAGCATGGGGAGGCCAAAATGATTTTGGTCGACAGTGAATACTCTAAAACAGTTGCCCAAGCAGTGCTGCACATGGAATCCCCTCCCGTCATTATCGATGTGCACGATCCATTATTTGAAGGCGAGATAAAAGATATTGGAGTTATTGAATATGAGGCCCTGCTGGCCGAAGGCGACAGTGAGTTTCAAGGTCTTTGTCCTAGGGACGAATGGGATGCCATTGCTCTGAATTACACCTCGGGCACAACCGGCAACCCTAAAGGCGTTGTTTACCATCATCGGGGGGCCTACCTCGCCGCGCTCTCTAATATTCTAGAATGGGATATGCCCAAACATCCAATTTACCTCTGCACCCTTCCCATGTTTCATTGCAACGGATGGACTTTCCCTTGGGCCATTGCTTCTCGTGCCGGAATCAATGTTTGCCTAAGAAAAATCGATGCCTTGTTGATTTTTGATTTAATTCGCGAGCACGGTGTGACTCACTATTGTGGTGCCCCGATTGTCCATGGCCTGCTGGTCAATGCTCCTGAAGAATTTAAAAAAGGAATCAAGCATAAAGTGCAGGCCTTCGTCGCAGGCGCAGCTCCTCCTGCCGCGATGCTGGAAGGCATGGCCAAGATGGGATTTGATATCACCCATGTCTACGGACTGACGGAAGTTTATGGGCCGGCCAGCGTTTGCGCCAAACAAGAAAGCTGGGAGAAACTCAGCATTGGAGAACAAGCAAAACTCAACGCTCGCCAGGGTGTTCGTTATCATTTACAAACTGGAGCCACCGTCATCAATCCCGAAACCATGCAGCCGGTTCCCAGTGATGGTGAAACGATCGGCGAAGTTATGTTTCGCGGAAATATAACCATGAAGGGTTATTTAAAAAATCCCAAGGCCACCAAAGAAGCTTTTCAAGGCGGCTGGTTTCACACTGGAGATTTGGCGGTAATGAATCCAGATGGCTATATCAAAATTAAAGATCGCAGCAAGGATATTATTATTTCGGGTGGAGAGAATATTTCTTCAATTGAAGTTGAAGATGCTCTCTATCAGCATCCAGCCGTGATGTTGGCAGCAGTGGTGGCAAAACCTGATGATAAATGGGGTGAAGTTGTTTGTGCTTTCATTGAAGTCAAAAATGGATCAAGTGTTACGGCAGAAGAAATCGTCAAACATTGCAAAAATCTTCTTCCCAGTTTTAAAGTTCCAAAAGCGGTGGAATTTTGTGAGCTTCCTAAAACTTCTACTGGTAAAATTCAGAAGTTTGAGTTGAGAAAGAAAGTGGGAGCAACTAAAGCGATAGATGTCTAACCGCCAGAAGTCAGCTACTTCATTTTAGATGGCAGTTTAATCGATTCTCCTGCCACCATAAAGATGCCTTTGCCACGATGGTGTAGGGTTGCAGGATTTTTACTCTGGGCGGAGCGCGCATCAATCCAGGCCTTCACGACCTTGAGAACAAAAAAATTATATTTATTGGCCATCTTCATATCGACCACCTGACATTCAAGATTGGCAAAACAATCATCAATTAAGGGAGCTTTTACTTTGGAAGCCGCACTCCTGGTGATCTTAAATTTTTTAAACTTATCAACTTCCTTCCCGCTGGTATTCCCGCAGCCAACAATCATCTTGCTCAATTCCACAGTCGGAATATTGATCACGCACTGCTTGGATCCTTTTAAAAGATTGAAAGAATAATCACGATTGCTGACCACACACCCGATGAGCGGTGGCTCAAAATCAAGCATCGTATGCCAGGACATGGTCATCACATCCTCTACTCCTTTATAGTGAGTGGAAAGCAGGACCACCGGTCCTGGTTCGAGTAAGCGATAAACATCTGACAAGGGCAGCGATTTCTTTTTCATTCAAAAAGAAAATCATTTTGGACAAATTAGGACAATGACTAAAATATTATGAGCAAAATTGAATTTACTTATTTTTAAAAAAAGTATTCCTGGCCTCTATCGCCTTGTCGGGAAAATCGCTAAAGACGGCATCCACTCCCAAAGCAAAAAATTGTAAATATTCTTTTTGAGGATCGTTTTTATAATCTTTATGCAAGAACAGAGCTTCATTTCTAAAAGTATAAGCATGCACTTTTAGCCCGGCGGCATGAGCGATTTGAATTAAATTGGTGGGTGCCCCCAACTCACCTTGGTCATTGAGTGGGACTATAAGACGTTTGTCCGGGCCAATGGCATAAACAATCGTGCTTATTTCTTTAAGCCATTTTTCGCTTAATTGATCCTTATTTGTTTTTTGGTCCATTAAGTAAACCAAAGGAAGCGGGGTGAGTTTTTTTAACTTTTTAAGATTCGATAATTCGAAAGATTGAATGAAGACTGGTGAATCTTTTGTATTAAAACCAAAAGCAGTCAACTCTTTAACCAAGGCCTCTTCCAGCGGAAGAGAAATGCTTTGAAAATAACTTGGATGTTTGGTTTCTGGGTAAATCCCTACTTTTCGTTTTTCTTTTTTTAGCAACGTTAAAATCTCGCTGAAAGTTGGAACCTCAAATTCCCCATCGTGTGCATGATTGCGAAAGAGCAATCTCTCACGTGCCTTTAGGGTCTTCATCTCCTTTAACGTAAAATCTTCTATAAACCATCCGCTGATCTTCAAACCATCAATCAGTTTGCTTGTTTTTCTTGCTGGAAATTTTTTGGCAACATCCGTGGTCTCCGAAATTTCATTTTCATGACGGGCCATTAGCACACCGTCTTTGGTCATCACCAAGTCAGGTTCGATATAATCTGCTCCCTGATCGATCGCCAGTTGATAAGAAGCTAGCGTATGCTCCGGGCGATATCCACAAGCGCCACGATGCCCGATGACAAGCGGCAAAGCTTCTGCATTCAACTCTGAAGTGCTCAACGATGCCAGGCAAATTGCCGAGTAAAGACTCCAATTAGACATAGGTGTCCTTGGTGAGATTCAATGGGATCTCTAAGACAAACTTGGTATTTGCCGAACTTGGGTCATAGTAGAGTTTGCCTTTATGGGACTCCACAATTTTCAAGGAAACCGAAAGACCAAGTCCGGTTCCATGTCCTGGTTTTTTGGTCGTAAAAAAGCTAACAAATAATTTATCTTGAATTTCTTTGGGAATACCATTGCCCGAATCGACAACACTTATCCGGAGCCAATCGATGCCCTGGGACTGGATAATTTCGGTTGAAATCTTAATCCATTTATCTTCTAAAGCGGCAACCACATCAATACTGTTATTTAACAAATTGATCAGCACCTGCTCAATTTCATAGGGACGGCAAAAAAAAGAAACAGGTTTTAAATCTGGATACTCAATTCTAACATCCAGGCCCTTGGCCTTCAAATTTACAATATAAACAGAGTCCTCAATAATATTTAAAGAATTGGCTTCCTCAAAAGGATCGTTTTGGGAATTGCGGGTGTAAATTGTAATCATGTTGGAAATTTTATTTATGCGTTGATACATTTTCAACAATTTACTCATTTTCCCTAAGAGCACTTGCTGATCGAAATCTTTTTTTTCAATTAACTTATAAACTGCATTGGCTTCATGGTTAATTAAAGTGAGAGGATTTTTAATCTCATGGACAATACTGCTTGCAAGCTCACCTAAGATTTTCAACTTTTCCGATTCAAAAATCTTTTTTTCCTGATTCACAATTTTTAAATTAAAATCCAGTTGTTGCTGAATAATTTTTAAATAAATATAAAAACCCAAGATTGATCCAATTAACCAGATAAGGATCGTGAGTCTGAGAGTGAGAAGGTAGTTGTTTAATAGTTTTTCATTCCTTAAATTTAACAGTTCAACTAGTTTGGACTGAAGTATTTTATTACAAGTCATCAACTGGGAAGAAAGAAGCGCTGGACTGAATAACTTATGATCATTTAGCTGTTGATCAATATTATTACTAAAGTCCTTAAAGCACGACTCAAGTGCCAATACCCCCCTTTGATCTTCAGGGTGCAACTCCAGAACCTTAGAGAGAGAATAGTTTACTTCAACCATGATTGACTCAACTTGTTTGAGAAATCGCTCAATGGAAATAAAATCTGAATCGCGTACCAGGACTTCAAAGATCCTGGGAGATTTTAGAAGTAAAATATCTGCTAAGTAATAACTATCGATATCAGGATCAAGTATAAGTTTAGAGTTATTGCCCAAAAATCTCGTCAGAGGCATAAGATAAAAATTGGCGATACTCTCTCGGGAGCGATTATCATAGGAGCGATTAATTGCCTGGAGTTCTTGCATCTGAAGATCCGACAAGTTAAATGCATGCTTGAATTTATTTAAATCACCAAAATGGGCAAGGGTTTTCGCTGATATTTCTGGTGAATTGTTCCGAATTAAAGAATCAAATTCTTCAAAAACAATCTTGCTTTCGGCCACTCCACTTATTTCCAGAGAAGCAAACTGGTAACTTTCGTTGTAAGTAAAATAACTAGAATAAATCAGATAAAATATCGGTAAGGATAAAATAACAGAAACAGAAGAAAGCTGAATAAGAAGTTTTCTATTGGAAAGAATAAAACGAAAGCTAGTCCTTAATTTGTTTAACTTTTCCAGAGGCCGGCCTTGGTTACCAAAACGCATGCTCGCATTATACAAGCAATTAACATACTTACAATTTAATTTGCTCCAAGCAATTTGTGAACAATAAGATTGGATTAACTTTATAAGCTTTAACTATGACATCTATCACAATTTAGTATTGTTTTTAGCCAAAAAGCATCCTTACAATTTTGATCCACTCGCCGGTCATGAGCGGGCGGCCATAAAAGGAGTTAGGATGATTGAGCGATACAAATATTTTAAAAGTAATTGGAATGCGACTTTAACTGACAACAACTTTATTATCGAATTTATTTTTTCATTTTTTATTCTGATTGCCACCATGATGGTCTTTTCCAGATTTACCCAGTTCACTGAAATGCGAAGAGGGATTCAATTCACCGATCCAATCCTCGCCAATTTCCAAGCGATCGATTTAACCAAATCTATTTTCTTGATGATTTATGGAGGTATTGCGGTGGCACTTATCTCACTGCTGGCTTTCCCCTATCGCCTGATGATTTTGTTTCAGGCCTATGCCGTCATGGTCTTGGCCAGAATGGTGACCTTGTTTATTCTGCCTCTTGCTCCGCCGGATGGGATGATTTTCCTGCAAGATCCCTTTGTTGAATTTTTTGGAACAAGTAAGACCATCGATAACAATCTTTTTTTTTCTGGTCATACCGCCACCATTTTTCTTTTGTATCTCTGTGTGCCTAAAAAACTGAAAACATTTTTTTTCTTCATTACTTTATTTATTGCGACGGGTGTCCTTTTGCAAAAGGCCCATTATACAGTCGATGTCCTCATCGCTCCTTGCATTTCCTTTATTAGTTACTATTTAATTTTGAAATTATTCAAACGTCGTTATAAAAACACCCTGCTCATCTAACCGGGCCAAGGTATACAAGATGCTGTCATTTTTTATTATTCTGTTGTCGTGCTGGCACTTCTCACTTTCGGCGGCGACCATCAGCGAAATCACGATCCGAGGAAATAATTTTCTTAACGAAGAAGAATTTTCCCGACGTCTCAAGGCAGACTATGACCTCATTCAAAAGCGTTGGACTTTTCCAGACGATAAAACAATCGAGCTCGAGGCTTTTCATCTTAACGATGAAGCTACGCCCATGCCCACCGTCTTTGAGTTTGAAGGGCAACACTCAAAACATCACTTTCTTACCAGTGAAAACGTTAAATATATCAACTTCGGTGTGCCTTTAGTTTTTGCACTTTACGGAGCTGTTTTTTGGGATTGGGGAAAAATCAATGGCTTTAATTTTCGGGATGAAGGTTGGTTTTCAAGAAGCACTTATGCTGGTGGCACTGACAAACTAGCTCACTTTTATTCTCATTATACCCTTAATCGTTTTAGCTATTATTGGTACCGACAAAGTGGTCTCTCCCGAGACGATGCGCTCAAACATTCCTTTATTCTCGCGACCTCCGTCGGTCTATTAATCGAAATTGGCGACGGGATAAGCCATTACGGATTTGCGGTCAATGACCTGATAAGTGATATGCTCGGTATCGGTCTTGGCCACTTGCTTAATCAAAATGCTTATCTCGACGAACTCATTGGTCTACAGCTCTGGTGGTGGCACGATGATACGGCGACCGGCACCCATAAAAAAGGAGGAAAGCTAAAGGATCCAATTGATGATTACAATAATCAAAAATATGTCCTCAACTTCAGAATGGCGGCCATCCCCCTGCTGCGAGATTTCCTGCCTACGCGTTACCTCAATATCGATCTTGGCTATTTCACCCGCGGTTTTAAAGATTCGCCGGTGGGGACAAAGCTGGTGAAAGAAGTTTATACCGGTGTTTCCATCAATGTTAGCCAGCTGATCCGGGATTTTTTCCCAAGAAGTGACGCCGCTTACGCGGTTTCGACCTTTAGTCGATTTTATCAATTCCCTTACACTTCCCTGGACGTAAAAACCTGGAAAGAAAAATGATCAAATTATTTTTTTTCATTGTTTTCTCCCTGGGGTGCCAGTTGATTTTTGCCAATGAAAAAGCTTCCCCCATCCTCAACCTCGATCGCACCTATTTAGCATTTGGTGATCGCATTACTCCGATCAAATTAGAATTTAGTTTTAACTATCGTTTTTTTGATGAGGGAAAACTTTATCTTGGATACCATCAAAAATCATTCTGGGACATCAATAACAGGTCCTCGCCTGTACTAGACACCAATTTCAACCCCCAGCTGTTTTATGATCTTGGAGAGCACAAAGATATTTATTGGACGCTGGGAATTTTTGAACATCTCTCCAATGGAGGCCTTGACCATCGTTCGAGAGGAACCAATATGAGTTATATTCATGCACTAAAAAAACTAACTTTTCAAAAAGTTAAAATTGATATTATGGCCAAAGCATTTGTCTCCTATAAAAAAGATAATGATAGCCCGGATATCAATGAATACATGGGAATCTGGTCGGCAGTCTTTCGTTTTAAAGAATTTCTGCCGCTAGAAAATTATCATGCGCTGGAGTATCGAATTAATTCTGGGGGGGAATACGGAACTGATTTTGACAGGGGCAACAGCGAATTTGGTTTTTATTATCAGCCGATGAAAAAAGCGCTGTTTAATATTTACACTCAATTCTTTTTTGGGCGCAACGAATACCTGCTGGATTATAAAATTTATCACCGCTCGGCGAGAATCGGGATCGCTTTTGTCTATTAATCCTGCGGGCCTTCTGCCTGGGCGCAATCCCCTTCCTTCCATTCATTCAAGGCCGCCGGCATTCTTAAGCTTTGACTCTCCAATTGCGGAAATTCACGCTGAAGAGCAATTCCGATCGCTTCTTCGATTTGATTAACAGGAATCAATCTTTTTGCCAGGACATCGCCCCGATCGTTTTGATGATAAATAAACGAAATCATTTTCACCGGAGGTGTTTCATCAATTACAATCTTAAAAAATTCTTGTGGTATTTCCAGACCTGATTTAAGCCTTGGCAGGCCAGCTCGTAAGACTGGCCCGGTAATGACTGAAATAACTTTTTCGCCACATGCCCATTTGCGAACTTGCCCCTCGAGCCTTTTCCAGGCATCACGATTTAAATTGGCGCTCTGAGGGGCCATATTCGACATGACAAAAGTCCGATCGTTAGCCTCTTGATTCCAGGAAAAGTCGGCCGCCGGCGCAAGATGGCCTCGATCATAATTGGAACGAGTGTATTCAGAGGGCAAAACATACGGAATATTTTTGGCTTTCAAAATGGGATCGGCCTTAAATTTATTTTTGCGATCAGCATTTTTATGACTTAAGTTTTCAGCGGTCAGTTGATAGACAACATAGCGAGCGAGCCGTTTATCTTGATCGTAAGCGATCTGGAAGTATTTATGATCGAGCATCACGATGTTGCTGCTTATTAATTGAACGCTGGCCTTTCCCCCCTCGCCCCTTGGGCCTTTTGTGGTAGTGGCGCAGCTGGTGATTAAGAGCAGGGTGAAGAAAATTATTTTTAAATTCATTGGCTTTTTAGTCTCCCTTACGATCTTTACTACCTAAAATTGTAAGGGATTTTTCCAAAATTTTAAGTATTTATTCGCCTTTTGATCAAAATAGCGCAACGCGGTCTACTCAAGGAACCAGACAAGTTGCGCCTTCTCATTTGGCAAGAGCAATGTTACTTCTTGGCTCCCCCTACGGATAAATAAAAATGATTAAAAACTTAGCTTGTTTTATGGCGATCCATATCGCGTTGGCTTCTTCTCAATTAGAGGCAAAAGTTGTTCAGATTCTGCACACCAATGATACCCATTCTTTTTTAGAGCACTCGACTCACAAGACTTCCGTTGGCGGAATGCCAAGACTCAAGGCCTTGATGGATCAATACAAGGAAGAGGCGCTGAAGGATGATGTCAAAACGATTGTGCTTGATGCGGGAGATTTTCTTGAAGGCAATCTTTACTACCTGGCCGATGACGGGAAAAAATCTTTTCAGATTCACAACGAAATGGGCTACGACGTGGGGGCCTTGGGCAATCACGACTATCTGATGGGTTCCGAAAAATTAAATCAAATTCTTGCCGAGACTAAACTCAATTATACTTTTGTCGCTGCAAATCTTTATATTAATAAAAAATACCCTCATCTCAAAAAGACGATTAAACCTTATGCGGAACTCAATATCGATGGCCTAAAAATCGGAGTCCTGGGATTAACCACTAACGAGGCCATTTACAAATGGAGCCTCAACGATTGTGAAATAACTGACCCGATCGATGCCGCCCACTTTTATGAAGATGAATTAAAAAAACGCGGCAACGATGTCATCATCGCCCTTACTCATCTGGGCGTTTTAAATGACATGAAACTGGTGGAAAAAACCAGTAAACTTGACTTAGTTGTGGGAGGCCATTCTCACTCTGCTTTATTTGAACCGGTGTATGAAAAAAATAAGGATGGAAGAAATATTCCCATCGTTCAGGCCGGTATGCATACCGAATATATGGGACGCATTCTGGTTGATATTGTTAAAGGAAAGCCACTTAAAATTTTAAAATACGAATTGATCCCGGTAAAAAACAAAAACGTTGATGACGGTATTCAAGATTTAGTCAACGAAGCTAAAAATAACCTCGAAGAAATATTCGGAAAAAACACGCTCTATGAAATCCTGGGAGTTTCAACTCTTAACTCCAGCGACGAAAAAGGGATGAATAAATGGGGACTCTATATTGCTGACACCATGAAAGAAGCAAGCGTTGCCGATATTTCAATTCACTCTCCTTCGATGAATAGTGAAAATTTTCCCATCGGCCCCTTCACTCGCTTTGATCTCTATAATTCAATACCTCGCATTTTTAATCCAAACAATAAAGCAGGCTGGACCATCTTCACCGCGGGAGTCAAAGGCATCTGGATTAGAACTCTGTTTCGTCTGCAGGCCAAGATTGGTGAGCCACTTGTTTTCTCTGGATTAAAAATAGACTCTCAAGGAAAATTAACGATCAACGGGGAAAAAGTCGTTCCTACTAAAACTTACAAAGTTGCCTTTACCGAAGGAATCATTAAAGGTGCATTGGCCATCAGCTCCAAGGCCTTTGCTTTTTTAAGACATCCGATTCAAACCAATATTAAAATCTGGAATGCGCTGGAAGGAAAAATTGCCCGCGACCTAAAACATGATGAAGTGGTGAGCAATACTAATTTAGGGATAAAAATTTTAAAACCTTACCAGGCAGAAATAGATAAATAGACGATAAAACAATCTCCCTAATAATTTTTATGTATTGTTAAATTTTTATTACTAATGTCACAGTCTTCAATTGTGAATAAGCATTAGTATGAAAAGGAGACATGATGGAAACAACAACTGAGTCAAGCGCCGTAAAAAAACCGATAAGCCCCTCTTTAAACAAATCGGAATTCAAAAATTTCCAAAAAGCAGATGAAATAAGAAATTTCCCCAAAGGAAAATTGGAACTGGTCACCGTTGGTGGCAAGACTATCGGCCGGGCAACGTTCAGCCCCGGTTGGAAGTGGTCTACTTCCGAAAAAGAAATCTCTCATACCGAAAGTTGCGAAGCCTCTCATTTTCTTTATCATCTCTCCGGTGTTTTAAAAGTAAAAATGGATAGTGGGGAAGAATTTGAATTGCATCCAGGTGATGTCTCTATGCTGGCCTCGGGCCATGATGCCTGGGTAGTGGGAGATGAACCAGTGGTGGTGGTCGATTTTCAAGGGATGGTCGATTATGCCAAACCTAAAAAGATTCAATAAACGCCAATAAGATTTATATTGTGAGCAGACAACTGATGCTGGCTATTTTTTTGATCAAATCTTGATCATCAATAAAGTGAAGGTCTTGATTTTTAAATGAGACGTTAGAGTGTAATAACTGTTTCAAGCATGAACATCAGTTGTCTGACCACTATTTAAGATTTAAGAGCTTGGAGTTGATCAATTAAAAGATTATTTTCTAAGCTCCCACACCTTCCCCATCCCTCCCCATAAGGTGGTCATGGCTTCAACTTTAAAGCCAACATCAATAAGTTGTTTACTTGGATCTCGATTGAGATGGCATCCACCGGCAATCTGTTTCCACAGCGGTGTAAAAAAATCGAGAAGTCTTCCGGCAATGGGAGTGTTTCTTCTCACGTGTTCCAGAAGTAAAAATGTTCCTCCCGGCCTAAGCACCCGGAAAACTTCTTCAATCGCCTTGTCGGGATCAGGAATAGTGCAAAAAACCAAAGTAGCGACCACGCAATCAAATGATGAATCACCAAATGCCAACGACTGGGCATCCCCTTCGCCAATTTGTAAATGATAATGACTTGCTCTTTTTTGAGCGACCTGGGCCATCTTCTCGTCGGGCTCAATCCCGATGTATTGCACATCTTTGGAATAATAGGGAAAATTAAGTCCGGTTCCAAATCCAATTTCCAGCGTTTTGCCATGGGCCTTTTTAAGCAGCTTTAAACGCAATTTTTTTAAAACCAGTTTTTCAAATGGTGCCAAAACAAAATCATATAAATTACCGTTCATTGCTTTTCCTTGCTGAACCACAATAGCTGCCAGTCTATCCTGAATCGTCCTGATTCATCACCTTTTTAATGGGATTTCTGCTTTTTGACTGCTAAGAATAATGCATCAACTTTTTAGGAATTATCTATATGAACACAGGCCTCTCTGCACTTATTCATCCTCTTAGCATCGATCAATTTCTTAAGCTCTATGAACAAAACAGACCTGTTTTGCTGGAGCCCCAGGAGCAGACCAAGGCGCTAAGAGAAATTCCTTTCCTCGCTTCACTAGAGGCACTACTGCAATCATGGCCCTTGCCAGTTGAAGCTCATTTGCCTGACGTGCGGGACGAATCCAGCGCCATTGCTACCAACACGGTGGATGCGCCGAAACTTTACGCCAACGGCATGGGCCTGCTCTTCAATGAAGCTCACACCATTTCACCGCTGCTCAATCAGTGGTTGTCAGCAATAAGAAGCGATTTAGGCCTTTCCGCCCTTACTTATGGAAGATGCCTGATTTATGCAACTCCAGATGGGAAAGGCACTGCCGCCCATTTTGATCAAAACATTAATTTTGTTCTTCAAGTTCAGGGAACTAAAATTTGGAAAATGGCACCCAATCATGATGTGCTAAATCCATTGACCAGACACACGATGGGAACACAACCCGATCCAGAGATGATGAGTTATCTAGAAGATGAACTTCCGAGTGAGATGCCAGAGAATGCTTTGGAGTTTGTGTTAAAACCTGGATCACTTTTATTTGTTCCTCGTGGCTTTTGGCATTCAACCACCGCAGAGGGCGATGCGCTGGCGCTAAATTTTACCTTCACTGCTCCGACCTGGATTGATCTTTTGACGGCCGCGCTCAGAAGCCGTCTGGCCCAGTCGGATGAATGGCGTGCGACCGCTGATGGTGTCTCCACTCCCGAACGTCGTGCGGGAGCTGAAGAAAAATTTGATTATTTGTTGGCTGGCCTGATTGAGGATCTTCCCCATTGGCGCGCGAGCGATATTCTGGAAGCGACCGAGGGACAATAATCAGCCTCGGTTGTGACCATCATCAATATCAAAGTCTATTTTGAAATAGTCATTGCGAGGATCTTCCACAAAATCCATGGTGTAGAAATTAATAGTATTGGTGCTTTCCTCGTAAAACCAAACGCCGCCATCTTCTTTACGGCCGGGAGAAAGCAGTTGGTCTTTGTAGTAAACTTTGATGGTGTCCGAAATGGGTCTTTGTTTTAAGAGCAAACTAGGAAGACCAACCAGCGAAGCGATGTCTTTACCAATTTTTGCCAATTCAGTCCCAAAATCATCTAGGCACGCCGAGATATTAAAACCTCTGGTTAGATTAATAATGGTTTCATATTGGCTACCAGCATAGGTACCGGAATCACCAGGATTATTACAGCCGGTAAGATCTGTGCGGTTAAGCGCCCCGTAAAAACGTAGAATTTTATTGCCGGCGATATACTGAGACATGGTTTTCACAAAAGCTGGAGCATCGTAAGCGGCGCCATGGTCTTCTTTACTCTGTTCATTTTCATCGGAAATCATAATAACGACAAAGTGTGAATTAGGTCGCAAAAAAGACGGACGAGAAGGACTGCTGCCATTGTAGAGATCAACAACTCTCTTCACATTGTAAAATACATACTCTGAAGCATCACCATTGGTCCCCAAACGAGAAACCGCATCCTGGAATTTTCCGACAGTGCGATCAAATGAAGTCGGGTCGCGATAATCAATCAAATTCCAATCAAAAGGAATATCAAAACCTAAATAAGGAGCTTCATTTCTGTCGGTGGAGACCAATCCAATTTTCCAATTGATATATGGCTGCTTGGAAAATTGCTCTAAGAAAATGCGGGAGTTTCGAATCACGTTCTGCTGAATGGAATACATACTTCCTGAATTATCAACCACCAGCAGGACATCGATGTTTTTATCGCTTTCCAATAAACTCAGCGGATAAATGCGTTTATCGACTTCAATCGCTGGAGTGTTATCGTAATAGCCATAATTAGTGGCCTTACTACAGGACAAAGTACTCAGGATGAGAACAACAAAAATTAAGTATTTCATTTGGTTTTACCTTTTAATTCACCATTGATGCATTTGTTGATCACCGAAGCACTCATGTGAAAAAGTTCATCGCCCCAAAGGGCACCGTCTTTCGGAAAGCTCATTTGGTTTTTGCGGGCCGGAGCTGCACTTTGATGACTAACTTCATCACTGCCTGCCACTTTCATGTTCATTTCTACCTGGCGCATGCGGGAGATCAATTCAATTTTTACAAATTTCATTTTATAAAGTGCTGACTCCAGCATTGCTTTTCGATTCATCCATTGAGTAGAAATTTCTTTTTGAAGAGAACTCTCAATCGCCAACAACTGAGTTTCCAGTGGTTTTTGGTAACGGGCATCTTGCTTATTATTTTCTAAGGCCAATTTTTCTTTAAGCGCAGAGGCCTTGGACTTTTCCAGATTAGTGATAAAGAAATTAGTTTTGATCGCTTGAGCTTTAGGGTCATTGATATTTTTTTCAATTTCACGGGCCCATTTACGATTCACTTCAATAAAACGATTAACCGCCGCCCGCGATTCAGTAAACTGGCACAACATCACATTGGCCATGGCACTGACCAGATAAGCTTCGGGATGAAATTTGTCATTGAACAGACTCAATTCTAAAGAGGCCAATTCTCCTTTGGTCCGAGAATAATCCTTCCCACTCAGGTGTACCCAAAGCGCTTCAGTTCTGGCGGCTAAAAAATAACTTGAACTCTCAGGGATCAAATCAAAATACTTCTTTGATTCACTCAGCGCACCGGCCTGATAAAGCAGTCTTCCCAGGGTCATAAAATATAAAGATAACTCTTCTTCGTTATTTGATTTCTGCAGAATTGGCTCAACGATACCTTTAATAATCTTACCAGATGCTCCCAGCTTTCCATCCTTGGCGTAATGAAGCAAAGCACTTTGGGCCAGTGGCATCCGCAGTGGATCACTCTCCTCGAGTTTCCCAATCCAGGCCACAGCATTTTCTCGGCTTCGAAGCGCTTTCATTGCTTGCAGTGAATAGTTTAAGCGCGAAGGCACGGCTTCGATTTTAGCAAGTTTAGTACTGAGCTCGGGAGTGATCAAAAAGCCATTATCCACAATGAGCTTCGTGGCCCGAGGTCCAACGATCTGATCGAGCGCAATTCCCAATTCAGTTTGCAAAAAATTAGTTGAGCTGGCGGCATCAATCCAAGCGCTCAGAAAAGTTTGCACATATCCTGACTGGTAAAGCAGATAGAGTTCACTGGCCTGTTTTAGCGCCTGGAGTTTTGCTCCACTGATAGTTGGCAATAAGATCAAGGCTTTTTCGTGCTGTTTATCTAAGATCAATTCGATCCACTGATTGGTGGCAGGATCAACCGTCCCCATCGCCTTCCAGGAAGAATAAAGCTGAATCACAAAAGGATTATCCAGATTGATTTGCTTTTGCATCACAATCTTAGAAGTGAAATCAATCTCACTCCCCGCCTGGTTGAGAAGTGAGCCAGTATCGGCCAGAAGATTAAAGCTTGAGCAAAGAACTAAACTCGCAACAATTTTTTTCATCCCCGGTCCCCGCTACCAAAAAGGTAACCGAATTCAATATAGCCAACACCATTATGAATACTGCGCGCACCTGTTAATTGCGTCTGCTTATAGAATTCATTTTTAAAACCAACGCGGGCACTGGCATGATTTCCCAGCCAAAAAGAAAATCCCAGGTCAGCGAATGCTAAATTCTTGCTACCGGAAGCCAGTTTAATTTTTCCGCCACCCAGAGCGATGTATTGGTCAAAATAAACAACCGTATCTTCCGTCCAGCGAAGTTTTCCGTAAATCGTATTGTAGTTCACAAATAATTCCTGTGAATTCAATGCAAAGTCAGTATCAGGAAGCATCTTTTTATCTTCGAATAATCTTTTTCCAGCATCAGTTAGTTTATTGGAGTAGCGGGTGTATCTTAAACCGGCCGACCAGGTACTATTTAAATGATATCGGTAAGCCAGAGCTGCTTGTTGCGTAGAAAGGTGGCTGTCGGCGGTAAAGTTATTGGCCCCTTGCAGAGTCAGCTCGTGGCGATTAACTAAACTCGAATAGCGAGTGTTGACGATATAAAGCTTATCTTCACTCAATACGTTGGTAACTTTATCGTCTGGGATATTGAGGGCATCAAGCTTTTTTTCCAGCTCAGAATTCTCTTGAGCCAAAAGTGAGGTACTGGAAAGAAGGACGCATGTTAACAATAGTTTTTTAGTCATCGTATGTTTCATTGTCTATTCCTTAAAATTTAGCGTTAATCATTGTATTGAACCAAAGAACAGGAATTTGCTCATCGCCCGCCGAGACTGCGAGATCCGCCCACTCCGTTCCCAACAGAGAAATTCTTCCGCCATTTTCACGATTACAAACGACTCCCACCACGTAAGGATTTGTTCCATTTAGAGAAAGACCTAAAACACCTTTGCAAATTTTGTCAGCTTCATAAAGTCCACCGTTAAAAAGCATTGGGTCACGTGATTCACTGGAAGCCGTTCTTTTTAAGTAAACCGGGCTTTGCGGATTGCCGAATTGACTGGTTTTGGCGAATTGCATCTTCTCCAGTGGAGGAAGATTAGGCAATTGGCTATAACGGCCGATGGTGATCAATCCATAATCATTTCTCAATTTCTCCAGAAATTTTTCTGGCAGCTGGTCGATCAAAGGAGAGGCCACAACTACATTTTTAATTTTATCAATCGCTTTTGAAATCATCGGCTGAACTTCGATATCCATCAAGGAGCTGGTTCCAATAACCAGGGTGTCTCTGCCTGAAAGATTTCGAGTGTTAATTTCCTGGATCGCTGGATTCATAATATCGACGTTCTTAAAAGTTTTTTTGTAAAAAATAACTTCCGGGTCGCGAGTTGAATCGGCAAAAAACAGAATTTTATTTCGATCTTTAGGAAAGACTTCAACTAAAAAACTCTCCATTGAACTGACGTTATAGTCTGAAGTCGCTCGCACGTTGAACTGAAAAATTCCAGGTTCAGTGAAATTTAAGCGCAGAGTGTCTCCACTCCAGCTTACATACTTGCGGCTTTCCTCAGGGAAAATCTCAACTTTTGGTTTAAGGTTTGGATCTTCCAGGTCGCGCACCTGAATTTTTCTGGTCTGGGTTTCAGCATGATTTAAATAAACGATTTCTCCAGCTGGCCAATCAACTCGGGCGATTTGAGGAGCTAGGCGATCTCGCAACACAATTTTCACTTTAGTGGAGGATTCTTTACAATTATCGAGAGAACTTCTGCTCCCTAAGACACAAGACCTAAAAGTAAGATTAAACTCTTCTCCATTATGAACAGGTGGAATATCAGTCCATGAAACATTGAGAACAGTTGAACTGCTTTCTTCGTTTTTAATTTCCTGGAAGGCAAACTTACCAAAGCCCGGTCGGTTAGAAGTCATCGTCACAACCGGAGACATCTCCTTATTTAAATCGTAACCGACAACTTGAAAACTCACATCCAGCCCAGAAATCAAAGTGGGCGGAGTCACTAATTTAGATTCTAGTCTTCTATCGTTGACCGTGATCGATAAATCTTTGCTCATCGTATGGTTAGCTGGATTAGCGACGATAATTTTTCCGGCATAAGTCTTGGAAGCACCACTCGTCTTGCGATTGACATGAAAATAATCTGGGGTGAATTCTAACTTATAAGTCGTTTCATTTACTTTTACGATTTCGGTGTTGGCAGGAAAACCACTGGTCACCACGCGGAATGGACCGTTGGGAAAATCGGCGTTGGCCAGAGTGATGGTATTGCTGAATTTTTGCCCTTCATCTACTGAGGTTTTAGCAGCAGGAAGGATGTCGATCATTTGAGGAGTATCATAGACCACTAGATTGATTGTTCTTCTTAAGGCCTTGATCGGGTCGCTGCTATTGCGAAGCCAAATAGTAACGGGATAAATGCGACTTTTAATCGCCGGATCGTTGGCATCATTGCCATCAAAAAAATTCGGGCGCCATTTCAAAGTGAAATTTTGCTGGTCGTACTCCACTCCGGCCGGAAGATTATCGATACTGACCAGTGGTTGTCCTGGGTCTTTAACCGAAACGCGAATCTTGTATTCGCGGTAGCGACCTTCTTTATATTCGATGACGTCTTCGACTGAGATAGATAAAGGTGGCTCAACGGTACGCTGCTCTTGCCTTTGCTCTACAGTTACTTCACCAGCGGGATAAGGATTCTGCTTACAAGAAATAATACTTGTAGCGATAAGAAATAAAAGAATTTTACTTGTTTGTTTCATTTAGACACCTACCGGTCTTAGCATAAATGGATATTTAACTGGGACATTGACTCCACCTTTTGGTTGTGGAAATTGCCAGTCCATCATTTTGGTACTGATACAAGATTCAACCGGAGGACTGTTAAGAGTCGTCTTGTTAACTTTTGAGTAATTTAATTTTCCAGTGGCATTGATTTCAAAACTCATTTCCACCAGTCCTTGAAGATCAGGATGATTTTTTAGTTCAGCTTCATAACAACGACGAACCTGATTCAAGTATTTGGCAATCGTGGCGTTGATTGCGTATTTACTCACACCACCTTCTAACACCATGTCACTGTTTGAAACGGCGATCGCCGAAATTCCGCCTTTGCCTTCGCCCGAAGCCACTAAAGTATTTCCGTAACCGCCGAGCCCGCCACCGGCGCCGCCGCCTTTGGTCGCGATACCCCCCAGGCCTTGCATCCCGGTATTACCAACCGTTGTTCTTCTTAATCCTTTTCCGATTCCGGTCAGCATTTCACCGCCAGATCCACCGGTACCACCGGGACCAGCACCAGCTGAAGCCACCTTTAAATGTTGAGGAGCTCCCCCCAGCGCATTGGTAATTTCTTTAGAGCCAACCATGCCTAAAAATCCCAGGTTTCTTTGCACTGCTCTTCGCGAGACTGCTGCTTTCCCAACCAGATTCGGCACCACGCTTGGGTTGTATACTTGTTCGATTTTTACGGCCTGAACTTCTTTTGCGACTTGAACACTAATCGGTTCAAGAATTTCTTCGACTTTGGCCACTTCTACCGGCGCTTTGTATTGAAGAAAATAAAATAGCGGGATAAGAAAAAAGATCAACATCAACACTGTAACCAGCGCGCTATTTAACCATTTACTCTTATCGGGATGGTCCTCTAGTAACGGAGAAATTCTTCCTCCCAGAGCATCGGAAATATTAAAGACTCCCATTGGAGTTTTAAGTTCCCAACCAGTTCCCGACTCAACGGCTTCGCAGCCAGTGAGCGCTGATATTTTTAATTTTTGTTCATTCCCGGCCCCTGGGACCTGAATCTTAAAAGAGCATAGCCATTCGTCATTGGTATAATCGTAAAATTGACGTTTACGGGTACCAACGCGTTTATCGGCTTGATCCTTAGAGATAATTCCGAAAGAACGATGAAAACCATACTCCCCTTCCAGAACGTTTTTTAAAACTTTTACCAGTTCCCCATTTTCGGATTGTATTGCAATCATTCGATGACCTCTCCAAAATCATTGGCCATCATATCGCCAAAATCTTTTCTCATAACCATAAGTCCGTTGTCTTTCTCGCCGATGTTACCGGTAACAACTGAAAGTTCCGGTTTCTTGCGCTCTCCTTCGATCAATAACGATTCGAAGTCGATACGACCGGCCTCTTTGTATTTAATTTTTGTCGTCTTTGAGACTTCTTTGCTTACTTCCTTAGTCTCCTCAACCGGCGCAGCAAATGCCAGCGAAGAGAGCATTAAAGAAATTAAGATAATCATGTGCTTCATGCTCATTCTACCTGTTTTAAGTTATCGACTCGTCCAGCGTAATAAGCCGCGATCCGAGGATTTGGATTTTTAGTATAAAATTCTTTGAGACCCACTAAGGTATTTTTATCTTCCGGATCGCTAAGTAATTTTTTTCTCATAACATTAGCAGGCCCATGATCAATGGCGGCAACTACTTTGCGCTCTATTTTTTCACTGCCATCGTATTGGATAAAGCTGGAATAGTTCTTCACGTCACCGGTGATGTTTTTGGCCACATTAGCATGGGAGACAGGATCAGTGATCGCCGCTAATTGCTCACCCAGCAGCTTATCGTAGTCTTCATTCACGCGATCAAAGGGATCGGCCATATTCGAGATTTGAGTGGTGACTGAGGCAAGAGTCTGTTGATCCAGGCCATCTGGAATAGGTGTGTTTAAAATCTCATTGGCCATGTTTTTATAAGTCATCTTCAGCATGTGTAGAATATAAATTCGGGTCTCAAGTCCAGCACTATCAAGCATTGGCTTTGCCATACTGGCAAACTTATCAATAGAGCTATTTCTTTGTTTGAATAATTTCTGACTTTGAGTTCCGTAGAATTTAATTTTGTTGGTCTTAATGAATTCTTCTTCCAGTCCGGCCAATACAACTTTCGACCAAACGGGACCGCTGCCTTCATTTTGTGACATCAGTGCATTTTTCGTGACCTGAGTAGGATTTTCAATTTCCAGACGACTGGCAATTTTTATTTTCAGTGCCGCAGACCAAGGCATTGAAAGTGCCGTCTCATTAATCAAGTTGGCTTCATCCAGCGCGATATAAGCCGATTTTTCAAATTCAGTCGGCATATTTTTTTCAAGCTTAAAAGTTTCAACCATAAGTGCCAGCACTCGGTCACGTTGTTTAGTGTCTTGGTCCAGCTCATAAAGAAAAGCAATTTTCAAGAAGGCTTCCATATTAGCTTTGCCGGAAAGTTCGAACTTCTCGCGGGCCAAGGCCGCATCCAAAAAGCGCCCCATCAGTTCAAGCTCGATCGCCTGCTCATTGTATTCACCCATTTTGCCTAAGATCTTAACTAATTTGTCTTGATCCTTGAATTTAAGCGAAAGGACTTTAGCGTTAGGACACGATTTTTCTGGATACTGATCATTGAGACAAAAATTAGTGAAAGACTCCAGCGCCAATGGAGATTCTTTCATCAGGAATGCTTTTTCAAATTGGGCCTGAACCAGGATTTGTTCCATGGATTTCGTTTCTTTGGTCAACTCTTCGGAGTTCATTCCTTGAGTCATGCCCTTCCAGACACCAACTTGAGTAATAATTCCTTCATAATTTTTTTGATTATTATAGATATCAAGAATTAAGTTCTGAGCAAGAATCGCCCAATTGCCAATAACCCTGGTGGCTTTGGCATTATTGACGATCATTTGAAAATTAGGCAGCGCCTGGAGATAATTCTTTTGAGCATATTGCTCGCGAGCAGCAACGTACAGGAACTCATCAGCTTCTTTAGTGCCTTTCAGAATTTCTGCAATGGCCAGTGAGTCTTCAATCACAATTTTTGGAAGTTTTTCAGTTTGAGCGAGGGCCAGCCTGGTTTGACGTAACTTTCTCGTTTCCAGCGGGTCGATCTTATAGCCAAGATCTTCTTTAATCCAAGCATCAAGTTTTGCCAATTTCTCAGTTTTATCTTCCACCACTGCTAGCCATCCGGCCTGCATCTTTGTTCTTAATTCGTCTTTGGGATAGAGGGTGAGATAAGTGTCAATCGAGCGTTTTAAAACAGTTTTTAAATCGGCCACCACTTGCATTTCGGCATCGACTTGAACAATAAAACGTCTAAGGATCGCCAGAACTTCCTTGGCCTCTTCGGGCTTCACGGGAAGATCAGTGATCTTTCTTTTTTCAATGATTGAGAGATAAGCTTGAACTTTATCCCATTTACGAAAACCGTAATACTCTTCCAGTAATCGAACTTCGTAATAAAGATTGGGATCTTCTTTATTAAGCTCAGCTAAAAGATTTGATCCGGCCAAGCGGTTTCCAGCGACATAAAAAGCTTCTACCAACTGGCGAGTAAGCTCTGGCCTTTTGGCCTTAATTGCGACTTTTTTAATCATTTCAAATTCTTTCGTACCATCAGTTTTTTCTTTATTAGAAATAAAGAGAAGAAGATCAGTAAGAGAACTCTCACGAATGACAAATTCATCAGTCCAAAGAGATTTTTCCATAGTTAGAATGGCATCATCTAATTTGGTGTCTTTATAATACAACCAACCCAAGCGGTAATTGGCGTAATTGCAGGAGTTGCGATCAGAGCAACTTGCCACCGCACGGTCGTAGTATTTTTTTGCCTGGGGATAATTGGCCTCATCTTCATGCCATTCGGCCAGGGCCAGCGCCGACTGTTCCATCATTTTCTTAGGAGACTCAGCATTAGCTAAAATATCCAGATAATATGTTTCGGCCATTTTCCCTTCGTTTAAACGAGAGAGAAGACGCGCCATTTGAAATTGAATTTTAACTCGGTTGAGACCGGTAGCTTTTTTTAAATTGTCAGAGCCATCAAGTGAACGTTTATAGAGATCAAAGGCTTTGAGCCGATTCTTTTTTAGGGCCTCGCTGTCTTCGCCCTTACCTTCCTGGATAGAAACATCAAAATAGAGATCGGCTAAGCGAAGAGTCAGGTCAATTCTTGCTGGATCTTCTATTCGCAGTGAATCTCGAAGCGCTTCCATTTCACTAATCAGGTATTGAGAGTCATTAGCCTCTATTTGAGGAGCAAGAGTTAACAAAAATGTTAGAGCCAGTGTCTTGGTCATCAATGTTGTATTCATTTTCCAATAACCGCCAACTGAATAGACTGAAATTGAGAAGTGGTTAAAATTCCCATTACCATCGAGACAGTCGTGCTTTCAACTTCACGGTCGGCTTGAAGATTGATGTCGCCAGTGAAGGCTTCAGTGTGAGTGCTGACCCAGGCTTTTTTGATAGTATTGAGTTTGTTTAACAATTCATCCGGCTTGCGAGTGACATCACCGGTTTTCCCCACCAGCTTTTGGTCAAGATAAAGATTTCCATCTCTCGAAATGGCCAGCACCGGAGCTTCTCTCACGATGGCAGAAGTACTGGAGTTGGGTAAAGTCATCCCTCTTAAAATCGCGATTTCCGGCGAATTTGAAAAAGTTTGCAATAAGAAAATAACAAGCATCGAGAACATATCAACCATCGAGGTCAACATCAGCGTAAATTGAGGAGATCTCATCCCCTTACCTTTTTTACGTCTGCGGTTGATCAAGTGTTTTTCGAACGGGTTAGCTGCCACTATACTTTGGTTGAGTCTCATCCTGACCTCACTGTCCTTTGGCGGTAAGCACGCCAATATTAACGATTTGATTCTTTCGAAGCACATCAAGAGTTGATACGAGTTGTCCGTAGTTAACGCCGCTTTTTGGTGTGACGGTCGCTACGGCAATCTCAATTCTTTTAGTTTTGCTATTTTTGCTAAAAACCTGAGAAGCAATGGCCTCATTCAACTTGACCAGCATGCCTTCGTAGCTTTCTGACTTAACTTCAATCGCCTTCACTTGCTTGCCATCTTTTTTCAAATGAAGAAGGAGCTCATTAGAGTTTTTGAAGACGAGATCCAGATCAAAAGATTCCTTGGCCGCGACCGCTGCCTCAGTTCCATGACTTTGTTTAATTTCAACTGTTCCGATTTGAACCCAAACAGCAGAAATTAACAAAAAGCAGGTACAAGTTGAGAGCAAATCAATCATTGAAGTTAAATTGAGCTCAAAGTCTAATGATTTTTTCGGACCGCTATGGCCGATTCCACCACCACTCATTAGTTTCTCTTCATCGTTGGTGTAGTTTCATTTTGGTACCCATGTCCCATCGATTCGATGCTCATATCGTTTTTGTGGTTTTCTGTATAAAACAAGAAATCGTGATAAATTTCTGAAGCTTCTTCAGTTAAACCACCAACGATTTGTTCTGTTTTGTTTTGGTAAACAGCATAGGCAACTAGTGCTGGAATCGCAGCAACCAGACCAAAGGCCGTAGCGTTCAAGGCTTCAGAAATACCATTAGAAAGAAGAGTTGCTCTTTCTACGGGGGTCGCAGCACCGGCACCAGCAAATGATGAAATCATCCCGGTAACTGTTCCAAGAAGACCAAATAGAGTCGAAACGTTACCAAACATCGCCAGGAATCCTGTGCGTTTGTCGTATGAAGAAATTTCTTTTGAAAGTTGTTCATCCATTCTGGCCTGAAGAGCTTCATCGCCAGCACCAACACTTCTCAATTTACAAGCAACCGTAGCAATTTTTCCAATTGATGTGTCTTTGGCACTCATATCGATATAAGTTTGAGCTGATTTAAAATCGCCCTTGGCAATGAATCCCAAAATATTTTTGCGGAAATCCATCGGGGCATTTTTATGTTTAATATAAAGAGAGATATAGCGTTCAACAATGAAAGCTAAAATCAGTAAACTGAAAGCAAGAATGGGATACATGAAAATTCCACCCTTATGAAAAAACGCTGCGACCTGGTCCATGAAACTCCTCCTGAATTGCGATTACGGTAAATTTGTTATTTGTTTTGAAAATAGGAACTGGCGCAACGGCGTGAGCGATTGAGTTAAGAGAATTAACACGGCGCTATCCATAGCACTTTTTCCCCTCTAAAAAACTATTCATTAGTTAGATATATATAAAATTTAAGTTGATAAAAATGACTCTGTCAATTATCTAATGGCCGCGGCGAGAATGGATGGTTTTCTGACTTAATCAAACTTTTGATGCTGATATTGATTTTAAATAATCCCTGAGCACCCCTTCATCTCCCCGAGCGACGATAAATTCTTTTTTCTTATTCAGACTCTCTTCATAACGAGGATCATAATACTGAGTGAGAATTTTAAGGATCCAATCCTGATGGTGGGCCAAAGAGCCACTTTGCTCTTGAATCTTAATCGCCTCACTCAGAACCTGCAGACACTCTTGATAAAGCGCCCCGCCCAGTCTTCGCTGAATATGATCAAAAGAACTTTTAAAGAATAGAAAGAATTTTTGATAAGAATCCTCTTGATCCTGGAAATCCCGCCAGCGCTCAATGCAATACTCCTGCAAAATGAGAGCAATCCGCTCTTCTAGTAACCTTTCAAAAACGAAGATGGGGGATTGATTCTGTTTAGTGTGCAGAGACAGCGGGACAACCCGGTGGCCGATTTTCAGGCCTTCGTCTTCCAGCAAAATGGAAGTTCCGGACTTCGTCTTTTCTCTCAGCAATTGAATCGATAATTTATTTTCAAAATTGATTTGAGTTGGTTGAGGCGATGGATAGCTGCCAAAAACTGAACCGCGATGATTGGCCATACTCTCCAGATCGAGCATCTTGTGGCCATCTTTTGATAAGCGCTTGAGCAGCTCCGTTTTGCCTGAACCGGTATTGCCAGTGATCACCAAAAAGGAATTTTGCGCCACTTGCTGGTTGATATTTTCCAACAAAAAATTGCGCAGTCGTTTATATCCGTCCTGGATAATAAGAATTTCTGCTCCCTGCTCTTTGATCCAGGCCTGGGACATTTGGGAGCGAAGACCACCGCGAAAGCAGTAGAGATAAGTCGGGGTTTGGCCCGAGGCGATCACCTCTAACCAGGAATTAATCTTTGCGCTGCGATCACTGCCTGAAACCAGCTGATGGCCCAAGGCAATCGCCGCCGCTTGCCCTTTTTCCTTATAACAGATGCCGATCAAATGCCTTTGCTCATCACTTAGAATCGGAAGATTGAGAGAATTAGGGAAGGCCCCCTGTAAAAACTCAACCGGAGCACGAACGTCGATCAGCGTGACGTCATCATCAAAAAGTTTTTCGATCGGCCCTTGGTAGAACTCAGCAGATGTAGAGAGCGAATTCATTTTTTTCCACCACTTTTCCAATTTTTTTAGTCCGCGGAAAACGAACCAAGAGTGAGTTAATTAATTGCTCACTGTATTTCGGATCAACCGAAAGCAGCAGTCCCCCACTGGTTTGCGGATCACGCATCAAAAGCTGCGTCTCTTCGTCTATCGCCGCAGTTTCATCAATCGAAATGTTGAGCTGAGTATAAGCATGATTACTACTATGGGCCTTGGTGAGGTTTTTATTTTTAAGCGATAACTTCGCTCCTTCTAATGCCGGCAAGTCGCTGCTCTTAAATTTCAGCGCGACTTGAGAAGCCTGGGCCATCTGCATGGCGTGGCCCACCAACCCAAATCCGGTAATATCAGTCGCGGCATGAATGGCCGCGGGATCGACCTGGCCCTTTTCCAGCAGGTCACTAATCTTATTGAGGGTCATCATCGAGTTGATCGCTTCAGCAATGTCCTCTTCAGTAAAAAGACTTTTTTTCAAACCGGCACACAGTGTTCCGGTGCCCAGCGCTTTGGTTAAAATCAAATCGTCACCAACTCGCGCGCCACTGTTGGCCCAGATGCGATCAGGATGGACGTGGCCCGTGACAGAAAGACCAAACTTGAGAGTGTCATCATCAATCGAGTGGCCTCCGACTAACAACGCCTCAGCTTCGGTAATCGCTTCACAGGCACCCGCTAATACCTCGGACATCACCGCTTCCTCTAGTGTGGCCAGCGGAAAGGCTAAAATCGCCATGCAAGTTTTAGGAGTCCCGCCCATGGCATAGACATCGCTCAGGGCATTGACTGCCGCAATCTTTCCAAACTTAAAAGGAGTATCAACAATCGGAGTGAAAAAATCTAGTGTCTCAACACACGCCAGGGTTTCACTGACTTTATAAACGCCGGCATCATCAAAGGTGTCTCCACCGATCAAGAGATTGGGATCTTTATTGGGCAGCTTCAAACCAGAAAGAACAGAACGCAAAGTTGAAGCAGCAATTTTGGCCGCACAACCGCCCTTCTGCACAGTTTGAGTTAGACGAATCATGAAAATCTCCAGGTTAGAAGAACTATATATAGCACAAACTCAAGGAAGAAAGCGCGCCCTTTCTTTTGGCCCAGCGACTCGGCAACTGGCCCTTCGTCCAAAAAAGCGATAACGATTTTTAGCGATCAGCCGATAACAGCAGTCTTTGAATGGAAAAAAACGAAAAATCTTGAAGAGACTCCAAAAGGATCCCAGCCCCGAAACAATTCGCAGCACGGCTTCGGCGCGGGTGTAAATTTTTTGATCTTGATAGAAGACAATGCTCGACAATTCTTTGGTATAAAAATCAGGCAGTAGTTTTTGAGCGCTTTTGCCTTGAAGCGAAGCTATTTGATAACGATTGTGTTTGTCATGCTTCAGGAGAAAATCGACAAAGCCATTACAAAGATTGCAAACGCCGTCGAAAAAAACGATTTCCTTACTCACAATAAAAACTTAGGCGTCGCCTCTTTAATCACTGCACTGATCGCGCTTTTAATAAAATCGTGATTAAGTGAATCACCATAAATGGTGTATTCTTTGGCAGTGAGCTTTTGACTGACTTGCTTTATTCTTTTTTGCGCCAATAAATTCCCGGCCACCATCTCGAAGGCATGGGTATTAAAAGTGTATTCGAGATCCAGCGTTTTATCGACCTCTTTCATTCGTAGCACCAGTGATTCGATATTATTCATTTCTTTAGAGCTGGGTGGATTTAATTTTATCTCAACCATCCCCTTGGAAAATTTAGTCTGCACCACTTTAAATCGGAGGAAGTTTTGAAAAATTTCCAGGAACTGATGAATCACCATCTTGGGATCGATCACCAGCTCTAGCTGGCCGGCCGGCATTGCGTCCTCTTGATCAAAAAAGGTTAAGTAGACACTTCCACTCTTGTCGGTGATCTGACAGTCTTCCGGCAAATGGAAATTCCAGGCAAATTCTTTTTCCTCTGAAGCGCCAAGAGAGATTTTTTCCCCCAGAGCTATGGCAGCGAGATGCTCCCAGGCTTTTTTATCATGGGCCTTAATCTTTTTAAAATTCCCACCGGCAAGCGAGATTTTAAGAAGGGGCAACTCCACACTTTCCAAACTGTGATTTTTAATTTTAAGGACGCCCTTGATCTTCTCACCCTGATGCCATCGCTCGCCATCAGCAATAATATTGTACTCCAAAGGTTTTAAAAAAATGGTGCTTTTCATCTTTTGCTTAAGCCAGAATGATTTGTCTTTCTTCGCGATCGAGAATGACATATTTGGAAATATCTTTACCGTTCACCAGATTATTGCTCATTAAACTAAGGGGAGCGTCAGCTTCTTGCGAGGTAGGCGGCTGTCCGTTTGTTCCGCTTAAACTGCCAATTAAAACAAAATCCCATTTGCTTGAAATAGAATCGGCCTCTTGAATCAGCGCTTGGAAAGAAACAATCTCTGAGGGCAATTTGTCGACACACATAACCGGTTCAACTGTTCCGCTGTGATGAGCAGTTTTCACTTTGTTTTCGAGTGCCGTGGCCTTGGCAAATAAAAACAGTAGGCGTTGAGGTGTGGACTGGAGTTTAGAGGCCTCGATCAGCTCGTTAAAATTTGTAATTTCCATATGTATTCCATTGATTAATTTTTATGAATTTTATCTGCATAAAGCTCATTGTTCAACCGCTAACTCTCTTTGTTTATAGGCACACTAATTGCTTCTTACCTAAGGGACAAATGGCGCACACACAACGAGGAGGTCTTTATGCCGCAACAAGAAAAAGGCAGTGCTAATGCAGATGCTAAATTCATGCAACAAGCTGAAAAAACAATCATCACTCGCGCTCATCAACACCGAAAATTTTCGGTTCATGGCAATCCACTCAAATATGAAGAGATCACGCCTCCCGGCACCAAATCCATGGCAATGTTCACCGTCACGGTCGCGCCGGGGCAAAGCACCGGCACAAAATTTCTCCACCATGGAGGTGATGAAACGTTATTGGTTCTCGCCGGAAATTTTGAGCTGGAGCTCGAAGACCGCAAGGAAAATCTAGCGCCGGGAGACAGTTCGTTCATTCCCCGTGGCGCCCTTCATCGCCTGACGAATATTGGAACGGTTAGTGGCGAAGGTGTTTTTGTTCTCTGCCCACCGGTCTACACCGAAGGAGAACACTAATGGAAACACAACATGAAACTGAATTAATTCCGATTCGCGGGCCCGATGGTTCTATCCAGATTTATGAATTCCAAGAAACCCGCGAACTCGTCGCGATGGTAAACGAAGCCGCCAAATTACTAGTAAGCAAAGGAGAATCTGTCTTTGATCAATTTCGTACAACTGGCAAGTGGAGAGAAAAGGAAAAATATATTTTTGTCCTCGATCCCGAAGGCAATATGTTGGTTCATCCCGATCCAGCACTCGCCAATAAAAATGTCCTCCGTCTGAGAGATATCAACGGCAGGGCCATCGTTCGAGGCCTGATCGATGCCGCCACCGCAGTGCCCGGCAAAATGTATGGCTGGTATCACTATCAATGGCCGGAGCCGGATGAAATTCTTCCGCGCTGGAAGAGCAGCTACGTCAGGCTGGTTAAAACCACGAACGGCAAGCGCTACATTGTAGGCAGCGGGATGTATAACAATCGCATGGAAAAAAGTTTCGTGATCGACATGGTGAAAGATGCCGTCAGCGTGATTGAAGAAAAAGGAAGAATTGCCTTTCCCCTTTTTCGGGATAAGTCTGGACGTTTTATGGCGAAAGACGCTTATATCTTTGTGCTCGATCCCTACGGTACGGAGCTGGTCAGCCCTCCCCATCCCAACCTAGAAGGACGCAACTTGCTTGAGGTAAAAGATGTCAACGGGGTGTACATGTCGCGCGAAATGCTGAAGGTCGCTCAGACCCAAGGTTCGGGTTGGGTTAATTATATGTGGCCTAAACCAGGAGACAGCATTCCAACTCAGAAATCGACTTATGTCATGAAGGCCAATCTTGGGGAACAATGGTTGATGGTCGGTTGTGGGGTCTATCTCTCGGATGCTCCCAAGGCAAAAGTGGCGGTGACTAAAATGACCGCTCCGATGTTAAGCGAGCTGGTGCACATCGCTTCTTCTTTGCTGGAAAAAATTGGAGTTGAAGCTTACGAAGAATTTTCCAAAAAAGGAACAAAGTGGTTTAGAGACGACACCTATTTTTTCATCTGGGACCTGGAGGGCAATCGTAAACTTCATGTTATCAATCCTGAGCTGGAAGGAACCAATGGCAGTGAGGATAAGGATATTCTCGGACGCCCCTACGGCAAAATGTTTCTGGAAATAGCTAAAACTCCAAAGGCAGAAGGCTGGGTTCATTATATGTATCCCGAACCAGGCCAGCTCTTTCCCAAGTGGAAATCAACTTACCTCAAACGCGCGACCCTGGCCTCCGGTGAACAGCAACTCGTCGGCTGCGGCGTCTACCACATGCAAATGGACAAGGCGATAATTGAAGATCTGGTTAATCACGCCGCTTCGCTTTTGCAGCAAAAAGGCAGGGCCGCTTTCGCGGAACTGCGGGACAAGAAGGGCCCATTTTATTTTATGGACACTTATGTTTTCGTCGATTCTCCCGAAGGAATTGAATTGTTGAATCCGGGTGCGCCCTACTTGGAAGGAAAAAATATCACCCAACTAAAAGACGCCCAGGGAAAAACACAGGTCAGCGATTACCTCAAAGCGGCATTGGAAAAAGACCAAGCGTGGGTGGAATACTATTGGTACAAACCGGGAAGTAATACTCCTAATTTGAAGAAGGTTTTTGTGCGTAAGGTGCAAGCGGGCGAGGAGATCTTTGTGGTTGGTTCGGGATATTATGTTGAAGAGCAGTTGGAACAAGTTCATTAAACTAAAAAAAACCATGAATGTTAAGGAGCTTTAATTTTCCTCAACATTCATGGTTGCTATTATTATTGTCCACGATAAGCTTCCGCCAATTCGCCAAAGCAGTTAGACAATTTATCGATGAATTCAAATTCAAGATAACCGTCTTCTTTTATCACTTGATCTAGGCTATAGATCCCATCAATCTTACACACCTGCATTGGAGAATAAGCTCTCTGGTTATTGTCCAGGTATTCAATAAACTGAAAATTTAATTCACATTTATTACTTTTTTTATCACAAGAAAATTTATCAAATTTATATTCGTAGAAACCTTCACACCAGATGTCACCGCAGATATAATCGATGGCACCAAAAACTCTTGCATTCTCCTGAGGTGAAAATAATTCTTCGTGATAATCACCTTCTGCTTTAGCCGCTCCCCCAAAAACCAACATCATTAAAATAAATAGTACTTTCATAAAAACCTCGATTCGAAATCCTTTTCGTTCTTCTTATGAGCAAATGCTATGCCCCTAACGTTACAAAAAACATGCTCTGGATCATGTAATTTAGAAATTTTAATCATAATTAATTTAGGGAACTAAGGGGCATTTAACAACAAAATGCTTGTTTGTTTTTTGGGTCTCTTTTTCTTTTTTATCTTTTTTCTTAGCTATTTTGGGAATGGAGAGCGCATTGAGGTCTATTTCGAAATGACAATTTTTCATTCCGGACTCGGTGATCTTTTCTATCTTGGCATTGATCATTGCTTGGTATTGGGGATTAGTGAGGAGCTTATTCACTCTGGGCGAATCAAAATGCGCTGCTCGCTCTTTGAGCAGCGAGAGCGCCTCTTTATATTTTTCCTTTTTAAGTTCTATTGAAAAATAATCCAGACAGGATGTTGATTCACAGACCCTTACCAGCTGCTCAAAATCCTGGGGGGATTCTTTCTGCCGATGAAACTCTTCACAACTTTTTTGCAAATCTTTTAAGGCCATCACCACATTATGATCTGGATGGTCTATTTTTTTAATCACCTCCTCTAAATCCTGGGAGGATGAAAAAAGAGTTGGGGAAAAAGAAAATAAAAAAAGAAAAGCTATTATTTTTTTCATTGGACTAAAAAGTACTTCAGTCCTACAAAATCGTCCCATACATTTTTATTATGATGGGACAATTGGCCTTCGGGGTCCTTCGGTGCTTAAAGAAGTAATCCTTCAATCGCTTTCACCAATGCAGCATTAGTTGGTTCAGTGTCTGGCGAAAAACGTTCAACCACTTCTCCCTTTTGATTAATCAAAAACTTTTCAAAGTTCCATAAAATATCGCTAGGGTTTACTCGGGTGATGCCATAGCCTTTTAATTTTTCTTCAAACACGTCGCCATTGGCCGAGAGCGCCTTAGGTTTTGTTTCTATCAGCTTTTTATAAAGCGGATGTTGATCACTGCCCTTCACCGAAATTTTTTCAAAAAGGGGAAATTTGATACTGTAATTCATCCGACAGAATTCTTGAATTTCAGCAGGTGTACCCGGTTCTTGCGCCCCGAAATTATTGGCAGGAAATCCCAGCACTACCAATCCTTTCTGCTGGTAAGTTTCATAAAGCTTTTCTAAACCTTCATACTGCGGAGTCAGTCCACATTTGGAAGCGACGTTCACCAGCAACAGGGCCTTACCTTTAAAGGCGGCCAGAGTCGTTGGGGTTCCATCAATTAAACGCAGTGAAATGTTATCAATCATCATACTCTCCTCGATATTTTATAAAGCCTGAGAATATCAGCAAAAATGCGAATTAACTATGCGGGAGTTGATTGGAAATTGCTTTAACGCAATTTAGTTTATAACCTTAGGGCGTTAATATTTTTTGGAGGCTTTTTTATGAAAACTATTTCCAAACTAGCAGCAATCGCCGCCTTTTCAGCATTCTCAATCCTACCTGTCGTGCAGGCCCAAATAACAAAAGAAATAAAAAATGCAGAGAAAGGAAATATATACTTAAGCTATTGCAGCCACTATGGAGCAGGTGTTAGCTATTCTTTTCAAAGTTGCGTGAATTCAAATTTCTCCAGCGTCTCTCGCGAGATCGGTGGCTATTTTTCTTACTGCACTAATTTTGGAAATGAAGTTGATTACGGCTTTACCAGCTGTGTGAACTCTGGCTTCCGAGAAGCTCAGCGCCAGTTAAATAATAATGTTTGGTTACAAGATTGTTTCAACTTTGATCGCACCACTTTGGACTTTTCATTTGTTAGCTGTGTAAATTCAAATTTTAATCAGCTGCAAAGAGAAATCGGAAAAATAGAGCAATAGGAGTCTCCGCGATGAAGCGCACTTTAATTTTCACCAGTTTATTATTCACGCTTATTTCTCTCCAGGCACAGGCCGCCCACTTTAAATGTGACTTGAACTTAAACGTCATAGAGGACACCTCTTCCTCTGAATACAAACAGCTGTCTTTTGATCTTGATTTAAATACAGCTTCAAAAAACGTCATGACAGGCACTCTGACCAGCATGACTTGCTACAATACCTTGATTGATCCCTTCACCAGCGAATCTGTAGAATTTAAAAAAATGTATATTGGTAATCAAATTCTGGGAACTCTTCGTACCCTTAACTTGTCCATTGGAAAACATCACTACAATTTAGATTTAAGTTTCTCTCAGCTGGCAGCTGACTCGGTTGATCATGGAGTTATCACCCTGGCGACCAGTGGCAAAATGATTCCTTTGGATAATGAATACTACATTCATCAAAATGTGGTGGGAGAATGTTACCTGTCAGAGGAGAAGGTTTTTTTACCTAAATCCATCACTCTGCCCGACATGGATTGCCAGCATTAAAAAATCAATGCCGATCAACCAGCTGCTTTAGTTTATTAAACGAGCTGTTCCAGCCTTCAACACACTCTTGATGAAATTCCTTAGGGATCCCCTCGTGAATGATTGTCATTTGGGTAATACCAGTATTAACCAGTTTAAATTTGACGGTGAGAAGGATATCGCTGGGCCACTCGCCGCTCATGCCATATTCACTGGCCGCCACGGTGTTTCCAAACTCATCGGAAAAATTATCAGTACAAACAATTTTTTTATGGGGAACAATTTCCTTGTAGACCCCAGAGCTCCAGATCACTTTTCCAGCGGCATCCTTCATCGCAAAGATATATTTCCCACCTACCCGAAAATCTATTTTAGCGCTGGGAGCAGTATAGCCTTCAGGCCCCCACCACAACTTCGCCTGTTCTTCATTGCTCCATGCCTTCCACACTTCTTCGATTGGCGCATTAAACGTTCGGGTCACGGTGAGAGGCGGCAAGTTTTCAAAGCGCGCTTCACGTATTAATTCAGGATCGTTATTTAATATTTGTTCCATAGTCTTTTCCTTTGCTAATGGCCTTACTCACAACTCATTAAAAAAAATGCAAGCTCGATACCGTCTTTACTTGGAATTTACTTTTGTTTCTCAAAGAGATATTTTAAGAAATATTTTATAAAGTTATTTGAACTCCCCAGGACCTCCCATGATTACTGAAAAATTTATTAGAGAAATGCCCAAGAGCGATCTGCATCTTCACCTCGATGGCTCCCTTCGTTTGAGCACCCTGATTGATCTTGCCCAAAAAGATAATATCTATCTTCCTTCTTATACCGAGGAAGGTTTACGCGAACTGGTGTTCAAAAATAAATACCAAAATCTGGGCGAATACCTCAACGGCTTCATGTACACCTGCAGTGTGCTTCACAAAGCAGAAAATCTGGAACGGGTGGCCTATGAGCTGGCGATCGATAATCAAAATGAAGGTGTTCGTTATATTGAAGTCCGCTACGCCCCTCAACTTCATGCCGACAATCAAGGCATGACGATGAAGCTGGTGCTTGCATCGGTCAACAAAGGCCTGGCCCGGGCGGCAAGCGAATTCAATTCACGAACCGAAATTCAAAATAAAATGGAGCCTCCTTTTAAGTACGGCATTATTGCCTGTGCCATGAGGATGTTCAGTAAGAATTTCTCTCCCTATTACAAAGATCTTTTTGAGCTTCACCAAAATGCTAGACCCAAAGATGTTATCAAAATGGGTGCGCTGGAGCTGGCGCACGCCATGGTCAAGATTCGCGATGAAGAAGGAATTCCCATTGTGGGATTTGATCTCGCGGGCCAGGAAGAAGGATACCCCGCTTCTGATTTTATTGCCGCCTATGACTTTGTTCATAAAAATTTTATGCACAAGACAGTTCACGCCGGTGAAGCCTATGGGGCCGAAAGTATTTTTGAGGCCATCACCTCGCTCCACTCCGATCGCATCGGGCATGGCTACTATATGTTTGATCACAATAAAATTTCAGATCCGGCCATCACTGACAAAAAGGCCTATGGCCAAAAAATCTCATCTTATGTCGCTGATCAGCGCATTACAATCGAAGTTTGCTTGACCAGCAATCTGCAAACCAACCCTGAAATTACAGATATTAAAAATCATTCGTTAAAAAAAATGCTGGAGAAAAAAATGTCTGTCGTGATTTGTACCGACAATCGCCTGGTCTCCAACACCACCGTTTCCAAAGAAATAAAGCTAGCAGTGGATAATTTCGCGATCACCCCAAAGATTTTAAGGGATATCACCTTATATGGATTTAAACGAAGCTTCTATCCGGGAGATTACCTGGAAAAGAGAGAGTACATTCGCCAAATGATAAGCTATTACGATCTGGTGGCTAAAAAGCATGCTGTGAATCTATAATGTTTTGAAGTTTTTTTCTCAACTGCAAATCGCTCTCCAGCAGTTTTCTCATCCGGGCCACGGCATAGATAACGGAGCTATGATCTTTGCCAAAGATTTCTGAAATACGCATCAGCCCCAGGCCTTTTTTCTCTTTGAGAATAAACATGGCGGCATGGCGAGCAAGCGCGACTTCTTTTTTTCTCAACGGTGAAATCAGATCTTCCACTCTCACCTGAAAGCCATTAGCGATAGTCTCTAGGAAGCCTTGGAGATCGTCCTGGAGCTCAAGCCTTTCTTTGGCCTTTAATTCCTGGCGTGCCATTTCCAGCGTAATCTCCTGACCCAAGATGCTGCTGGTACTTTTAAATTTATGCAGAGCACTTTCTAATCCATAGCCGTTAAAAAGAAATTGATTCGACACCAACTCTTTTACATTTTTAGCAAGATTCAAATTCATGGCAAGGCACTTGGACTCTACAATCTTATAGGCCAGAACATTATTCATCTCTGCGATATGGTGAATAAGGGCGGCGGAGAGCTTGCCCTTGAAGCGATCATCACAGCCACTTAAATCTTTTGGTAGTTTGGCGCCAGCAATAATCAATTTCATCTTACCCGACTGGGCGTAGTCGATCAGCTGGCAGAGTATTTTTTGAAGTTCAGCATTGGCTTCAATCTCTTCAAGGTCATCAAGCAGTAAATAATCATAGGACTTAAGCGCATTAAAATGATCAATAAAAGCAGACATCATCAAGGGAGAACTCAAGTAAAAAGATTTTTTTTGGGAATGCAGCTCATTGGCTACGGCATGCAGAATATGCGATTTTCCCAACCCGCTTCCCGCTTTGAGAAAAATGATCCCAAAATCCGATCTCTCGCTGGCGATAAATCTCTTCAGCGCCTCGACTGCAAATTGATTTGAATCTCCTAAGCAGAAATTGGAAAAGGTTTTGTTATGATCGAGATTCCCTTCATAATGAAAGGCCGTGACTTTGGCCTTAGTGACATTGGCCTGGGCAATCGTGGTACGCGTTTGTTTGGCCTTTAAGGATAAATCGGCCAAAGCATAATCAGAAACAAAACTCAGTAAATCGAGCTGGTGAGATTCGTGGTAAGGCGCGGATAATATCTGTAATTTGCCTGCGGCCAATCTATTTTTACTCATAATAACCTAATAATAAACGCTTAAAAATTCTTCTGAATTCTAAGGTCAAAAAATGAAAGGTCAAATGAATTAATGACGAATTAGTTGTCTTTATCTCGGTCGTACACATAGGGCTTCACGGCTGCTATTTCAAAGGACAGCTGGCCAACTTCTTTCACTTTGCTAGTCAAAACAAATTTCAAATTAACAAAATTTGGATTTTCTACAATTATCCAGCGCTGGATAACTTTTTGGGAGGGAATGACGAAGGGATGGAAAAGATGAGTTTCGGGAAATGAGTTAAGGAATTCAACTCTGTTTTTTGATTGAACGAAATCTTTGATGCCGGCGGCAGTTAAGGCCCCCAAGGCAAAACTATATCCGATAGCGGAAGTGCTTTCATTGCTAGAAGTGCTTCCCACCACTGCACCAGCGATCGCCAAACTTCCAAGCAGCAAAGCGGTATTGTAATCAGAAACAGTTTTTTCTAGTTTCGCGGCCTCGATCCATGAATTCATTTTAGGACCTACTAAAACGACCGCCGAGGCTGTCGCGTCTTCGAGAGTTACGGAATCGATATCAATCCAGCTATTAGATAAATTTTTAATGGCGATCTGATACATCTTTATTTTATCATTACTAAAATCCGGATGCTCGCTCACACTGGCACTCAAGAGTTTTGAATTTAAATTGAGATCGTTTCCTGGCATGGTCGTTGCGCAAGAGCACATGATCAGCATAACTAGCACTAATGAGAGTGATTTCATAATTCTTCCTTCAAAAAAATTTAATTAAAGGGTGCCATTAGCGCTGCGGAGTCACAAGTTAATTATTCACAGCAGCTCGCGCTTCTCAACTCATTTCGCATAGAATACTCTAAAGCTGGACCATAATTCATTGGTAACCATGGGGAGAAAGAAATGAAAGTTTTAACGTGTATGCTGCTACTACTAGTCGGTCTTGGTCTAAACGTCGCGAGTGCACAAGAAGGAAATAATCCTGAAACTAAACCCGAAAGTGATATAAGTTCCAGCACCAAAAAGATACTAAGAAAAGTGGGCCGTAAGTCGATGGACACCACTTGTGAATTAACTAAAAGTAAAGAAGTGTGCGAAGAAGAACGACGACAACATAAAAAAGAAGAAGAGGCCGATATCGCTGACACTGAAAAACGTAAATCGGAAGCAGCGGCGCTGAAGCTGACCAAAAAAGAGGCCAAAGCTAAAAAAATAGCTAAACAAAAATCGGAAGAAGAAGAATGCCATGAAGTTGATGGCAAGATTCAATGCGCAGGCAAAAAAATCAAAAATAAAATCGAGAATTTAGCGCCATAATCGTTGGCACCTTTTGGTAACCTTTGGAACTAGGCTTTTACAATAGGCCCTTTAGCCATTAAGCTCTTGGGCATGAATCAAACTATAAATAAATCCCCCGATCTCAAAGAGAAGCTCATTATTACCGTTCTCTTTTTTGTCCAATTCACTCACATGGTGGATTTCGTAGTGATGATGCCCCTGGGGCCAAAACTGGTGCGCGCCTTTGCGCTTTCGCCCACTCAATTTTCTTATGTTATTTCTTCTTATGCTTTTGCCGCCGCACTTTCTGGCTTGATCTCTTCTTTTTTTGTCGATAACCACGACCGAAAAAAAGTGCTGCTCGTTTTTTATACCGGTTTTCTTTTTGCCAATATCTTTTGCGCGCTGGCGGTTAACTATAGCATGCTGGTTATCTCGCGCATTTTAGCAGGAGGATTTGGCGGAGTTTTAGCTGGCCTTACTTTCTCGATTATCGGCGACGTAGTTCCCGAAATGCGCCGGGGAAAGGCCACCGGCATCGTGATGTCAGCTTTTGGAACTGCTTCGGTAGTCGGAATTCCACTGGGTCTCTATCTTGCCGATCATTACGACTGGCACTCTCCTTTTTGGCTGATCTCGGCCTTGAGCTTACTGGTCATAATCATCACCGCCCTAAAAATGCCTTCCATCACAGGGCACATTAAATTGCAGCGATTCAAAAAAAGCGAAGAGCTGACCAAAATTATTAATCTCTTCAAAGACAAAAACTGCCGCGGCTCTTTTATGCTTTCTTGCTCTTATATTATTTCCGGATTTTTAGTGATTCCCTTTATCAGCCAATACCTGGTGAAAAACGTAAAACTGCTAGAGAATCAACTTTCACTCACCTATTTTTTCGGCGGGCTCTTCACCCTTTTTACCTCTAGAATGATTGGAGTGATGGCCGACAAATACGGCAAGCACTACATGCTCTACATCCTTGGCCCTCTTTCTCTCATTCCCATTTATCTAATGACCAATCTAGGTGCCGTTTCACTTACCACCGTGCTCATCATTTCAACTTCGTTTTTTATATTAATCTCCGGCCGCTTCGTGCCCGTCATGGCGATCGTCACTTCCAGTGTCACCAAGTCCAACCGTGGGGCCTTCATGGGCATTAATTCGAGCTTACAACAAATGTCGATGGGGTTGGCCAGCGTACTCTCCGGCATGATTATTAGCTATAATGTCTCAGGGGAAATGGATCACTTTAATATCGTCGGATATCTTTCGATGCTAATGACTTTGGTTTTTATTTATCTGGCGAGCAAAGTAAAAATCGTCGACTAGGACTTCAGCTGTCCGCAGGCCGCCAGAATATCGGAGCCCTTAGTTGTTCTGATCATGGTTCTTAATTTTCTTTCCACCAGCAATTCTTTAAAAGCTTCTACTTTTTCATCACTCGGCCGTTTATACTTGCTGCCCGGAAAGGGGTTAAAAGGAATGATGTTAATCGCCGCCTTTCGCTCGCCCAGAAGTTTTAGAAGTTCGTCTGCATCTTCAATGCGATCATTTAATCCATCGATTAATAGGTACTCATAAACAATAAACTGTCTTCTGATTAAATCCAGCTTGTCGAGTTCTAAAAAAATATCTTCCAATGGAAAATGCTGGTTAATCGGAATCAACTCTTTTCTAATATCGTTAAAGGGGGAATGCAACGAGAGAGCAATATTGATTTTTGGAAAATCGTTAAGTTTTTTGATTCCCGGTAAATAGCCTGCCGTCGATAGGGTCATTTGTCTTGGGCCCATGGCCAGCCCAAAAGGCTCCATGAAAATCTGAATCGCCTTTAGCACTTCTTCACTATTGTGAAGTGGCTCACCTTGCCCCATGAAGACAATATTGGGGGCCATCGTTTTTAAACCTAATTCCACATCCAGATATTTAGCGGCAACAATATACTGCCCGATGATCTCGCTGCTTTTTAAATGGCGCGAAAGCCCCATGGTTCCGGTGTAGCAAAAGCTACACTTCATCGCACATCCAACTTGCGAGGAAAGACAGACCGTAAAGCGTTTATTAAAAGGAATAAGAACCGTCTCTACTGATTTGCCGTCAGAAAACATCATCAAAAACTTAACGGTGCCATCCGGCGATTTGGCCACAGTATGTATTTTAGGTAGATCCAGCTGAAAGTTTTTTCCAAGGAGCGCCATTAGTTTTTTAGAAATGGGCATTTCATACTTGTTATTTTTGTAGAGGTTTCGAAAGATGGTGGTGGAGAAATCGGGTGAGATATTATTTTTAATCAGAAAAGCCTTCAGCTCTTCTTGCGATAGTTCATAAATAGATTTTTCTAATGCCATAATTCCATTAGCTTTAGCGCAGCTAGCTAAATATGTCAAAAGGTTCCTTCAAAAGGTTCCAGGAGCCTTTTGGGAAGGGGAAGTGTGATTTTTTTTCAGGATGGCAAGATAGTTAATTTGATGACAAAACGGGTACGGCCGCCAGCTTTATCCACATAGAACTCCCCGCCGTAACTTTCGATAATCGTTTTTGAGACACTCAAGTCCAGGCCAATACTTTTATCAGTAGATTTTATAATGAATGAAGGAGCATTGATAATATCTGCGATCTCGTTGGGAACCCCCGGGCCGCTGTCGTTAATTGAAATTTGGATCAAGTTTTTATCGCTCAGATGAGCTTCTATATTGATCCATTTCTCCGGAAGATTTTTAATCGCTTCAAAGGAATGATTGATCAGATTTAAAAAAACTTGAGAAAGTTGGTTTAATTTACAGCGAAGGAAGAAGTCGCCCAAAACAGTAACGGATAATTCCACACCTTCGTTCATCATTTTTTCACGAGACAAATCTAATGCCGATTCAATGATCTCATGGAGGGAATGTTTTTCCATCACCTCATCTTCCGAATCCTGCGATAAACTTTTCAAGCCCTTCACCACTTTGGCAATTCGAAAGCAAGTTTCATTAATCTTAAAGGCATTGCTTTTTATTTTTTCCAGGTCAATGGCCTCTTCACGTTCCAGCATGGATATAATTTGCATCGCCCTACCCGTGACGATCGTCAGGGGATTATTGATTTCATGGGCGATCCCAGCGGCTACCACTCCCACCGCCGACATGCGGGAGGCATTTAAAATCATTATTTTTTGTTTTTCACTTTCATACAAATTTTTAAAATATTTATAAAGGGCAATCAGGATTAAAATGGAAAAAAGAAAACCAATCAGGCCGGTGGTCAAAATATATCTTTGCCAATTTCTCAAGATCTCATACTTGTCCTTGCCCGTAACCACTAGCAGGGGAAAGTTTTTAAGCTCTCTGAAGCTATAGATTCTGGAAATACCATCCATCACTGACTTACTTTCAAAGGTCGCGTTTTTGAATCCGGAGTTATGGAGGGTCACCAGTTTTAAGTTCTTACTGAGCGTTTTGCCAATCTGCTCGTTTTGGAAAGGAAATCTGGCAAGCAGGGTGTAGTCAGTGTTAAAAAGGGAGAGGGCCCCTCCTTCGATGCTGCCGATAGTGGTAAATGTTTCGATGAGTTTTTTTAAATTTAAACTCGCTAAAATAACCCCATTAAATTCGCCGGGAAGATGGGGACGTTTTCGGCAGATAATAATGATTTGGTTTCCGGTTGCCCGACTAATAATGGGATCCGAAAAAACCAAGTCATCGCTTGTATTGTTTTTCTGATCGATGAAATACTGCCGGTCCTGGATATTGATTTGTTTGGCAGACTCCCAATCAGTATTGGCAATAATTTTTCCCTTGCGATCAGAAACCCCAATCGACTCAACTCCCAGATTGGATTTTTTCATCTCATCTAACAAATGAGAAAGGCGCCCTAAGTCTGGGGCGGAATTTAAATTGATAAAAGAAAGCAGAGTCTTAACCTGGAACAAGACTAAATCGGCATTTTTAAATTGGGTGTCTGTGTATTGCTCCAGCGCGATAGCTAAGCTGCGATTGTCAGAAGAGGCCCTTTCAATTTCCTTTTTATAACCCCAGTATGAATTTAGGATAAACAACCCGAGGGTAAAACAAGACAGCAGCGAGATAATAATCAAGATGGGGGCATTGGCCCTGGAAAAAATAGTCTTTAGAAATTTATTTTTACTCATTTACTTACTGTGGTGCAATCTTGGGGTTTGGCCTGATCCTAGCAAACTTTCTGCGCAATAGCATTGAGCCTGCAAGAAATTAGGTAGCTCTTAAACTAAAATTAAGATTGAGCAGACAAGCGTCTATTGAATCATATTCAAATGTTCATTCCCGTAGCGCTCCACCACTTCCGCAAATTTGTCGAGGGCTTGATTCCAGCCTTCAATGCATTCCTCTTGTCCATCTTTTGGAACACCTTCGTGGCTGACCATCATCTTGGTTTGTTGAGCATCAATAACTTCAAACTCGATGGTAATATAAAGTTTTCGCGGCCAGTTTCCAAGCCTCCCAATATCGTTACCCAAAATAATATTGCCATCTTTGTCTGCAAATGAGTCGGTACACACTATTTTTTTATGCGGAATAATTTTTTCATAAATCCCTGTTCTCCAGAAAATTGATCCATCCGCTCCTTCCATATCAAGAAAAAATTTTCCTCCTTCTTGAAATTCCATACATACGTACTTTGACCTATGACCAATTGTCCCCCACCACTGCTCGATAATTTCCTGGTCGGTCCATGCTTTCCAAACCCACTCCACCGGAGCTTGAAATATTCGAGTAATCACAATAAGAGGTGCATGAACTGAGCTGTTCTTATGTTCATGAGGTAAAGTGCTAGATGTTTGTTCCATTATTTTTTCCCTCGTTAGTTCTTCCATAATCATATGCAATATGGAGACCGATAAGAGAATGGAATGTGTTGCTTAGAGAAAAGCTTTCATTAGATCGAGAGGATTTACGTAATGCCCATCTCGCGAGATACCAAAATGCAAATGCGCTCCTGTGGAAAATCCAGTTCTCCCCACTTCGCCGATTTGCTCCTGTCTTTCCACTCGCCTTCCCACTCTAAGACCTTTCTGAAATTTCTTTAAGTGATCATAAGTTGTAAGGTATCCATTATCGTGTTCAATCAGGATGAATTTACCTTTTGCCCGAGTTCTTCCCATTGTGATGACCACTCCCTCCAGCGCAGGAAAAACAGGCGTGCCACTTGGGCTGACAAAATCAATTCCGTTATGAGGCTGAAGTCTTTTGGTGACAGGATGGCGACGATCAAACTGGAATAAACTTGAAACGCGGCTGGATTTTACAGGGGGATAAAAAGGTTTATCTTCTTCTGCCACTAGTTCGGGCAACAGATGCCAGCTTCCGCTTTCTGGATCTTGTTGAATGACTTTTCGGGAAATGGCCTGACCGATAATCAGCGAGGCTTTCATTACTTCACCAAATTTTACAAATTGGTCTTGATCAAAATAAGCAATAATATCAAAAGAAAAAGCAGCACGGACCCGCAGCCCCGAACTGTCAGTAAACTCCGGTTCGAAGGCCAGGGCAATCTCTTGGGCAATTTGGGCAGTTTCAGTATCCGTTTCATTCTGAAGCGCCAGATTGACAGCATCATAAAGATTGCCGCGAATCTCACCTGCAATTGTCACCACCTCTAATCTTTCATCGGCCAACAGCACAGGACTGCAGGACATTAAAAAGAAAATGGATAAGAGAACTTTTAGCATAAAGCTATTTTAATGAAGCGCTACGCAAAAAGGCGACCATAGAAGTCTTACATTTCATAGCAACGCATGCGCTCTGGGAGTCACGATATGTTCCTGGATCATTTTAAAGAGCCTCTCAAGGACAAAAGGCTTGGCAATCCACCCCACTGCACCAACATCGAATGCCCGCTGTTGGGCATCGGCCGCGGCGGTCATCACAATAATGGGACATTGATGGTCATACAAGGCCCTAAACTTAAGGGCGAATTCCCAGCCATTCATCACTGGCATGATCATATCTAAGAGAATTATATCCGGAAGACCGTGAGTTCTTATTAATTCAAGCGCCATCAATCCATTGGCCGCAACTTGAACCGTGTAGCCTTCATCCTCCAGCAGGCTCGAGAGGGCAAAGAGAATATCTTGATCGTCTTCCACAATAAGGATTTTTTTATTCATCATTATTCTCTTTAGGATCTTTTTTAGGAAGTTCAAAATAAAAAGTGCTTCCCTTGCCGACTTCGCTCTCAAACCCAATGATGCCATTGTGTAAATCAATAATTCCCCGACAAACAGAAAGGCCGAGACCCAATCCGCCGTCATGAACAGTTGAATCTAAACGATCTCTGGAAAAAACGGTAAAAAGCAAAGACTTCTTCTCCTGCGGGATTCCCGCCCCATGATCAGTGACCGACACTCGAACGGCAGAATCAGTCGTGCTAAGCCCAACTTCAATTGTCCCCTCGCTGGTGTACTTGATGGCATTATCAAGAAAGCTTGCAAGAACTTGATAGATCCTTAAAGGATCGAGCTTAATCTCGATGGGCTGATCTGGTCTATTAAAAATAAATTTACGCTTTGGAGCTTCTATTTGAAATTCTTCTACACATTGTAAGATTAATGAGGCCAGGTTGACCTTGACGGGAACCAAAACCAGTTGTCCTCGCTCTAGTTTAGACATATCCAGTAGATCAACGACTAATCTCGCCAGCCGATCTACCGGCAAGCGCATTCGCGCCAAAATATCAAAGGAGAGCGCCTCATTTTTTTCGACCTGTCTCTCGGCCACGCGAAGTAAAAGCGAAATAGAGGCAATGGGGTTACGCAATTCATGGGCGGCAATATCCAGAAACTTAATTTTATTTGCGGCCAAAGTTTCGGCCTCTTCTTTGAGGATAAGGATCGCACTTTTGGTGGCATCTTGAAATAAGTCTGACATTTTTTCGATCGAATCCTTGGGCAGCAGTAAGGCTTTTTCCGCAGCTTCTCGCAGTAAAAGCGCCGCTTTGGTTTCGGCGGGCACAACGTGCTGTTCTGCAGCTACATCCTTAATTAAAAGCGCGGCCTTTTCTGCAGCATCAATAGGTAAGAGCGCCGCTTTTTCTGCGGCTTCGGTTATCAAGAGCGCTGCTTTTTCCGCTGCTTCGACCAGCAAGTGGGCCGCATTTTTTTCTTCTTCACTTGTATTCATTGGAGACTCGTTGGTTGATTAGCTAAAAAAGGGCGAGAATCTACCGGAAGACTAACGGTAAAAATTGTTCCAGTTTCTATTTCACTTTTTACTTTAACCTCTCCGCCATGAGCTTCGGCCACACCTCGCACCAGGGTTAAGCCGATGCCCCAACCTTTTTCAACGGTCTTGCGCCCTCGGCGAAACTGTTGAAATAAGAATTTTTGATCCTCTTGAGAAATGACATTTCCGGTATTCTTCACTTCGATGATGACGTTGTTTGCTTGCTCTTCGACCAGCAGAAAAACGTTAGCGTCGGGCGAGCCATATTTAATGGCATTATTACATAAATTTTCGACAATGCGCCGAATGCCTCTCGGGTCCCAATACCCAACGATTAACTGCTCTGCTTTTAAAATAAAACGCTCCCCATGGATCATCGTCAATTCATCCAACGTTTTTTTCACTAAATTTGAGAGCTCGACATGTTCAATTTGCAGCGGAAGTTTTTCGCCACTGCGGATGCGATTTGCATCCAACAGATCGCTTATCATATGATCGGCCCGGTCGACACTGTTGTTGATTCGCAGAGCGTGCGACAGTACCTCTTTAGAATCTTCAAAATGCCGTTGGATGAGTTGAGCACTCATTTTGATGGCGGTTAATGGAGTCCGCAGGTCGTGAGTTAAGAGGGCCACAAACCTTTCTCTCAGATCTCGCTCCGTTTCCAGGTCAAGTACATGCGTCTGGGAACGAGAGAGTTTTGATGAACTTATCAGAGCTTCCTTTTTTTGTAGCTCCTGTTCAACCTGGGACTTGTACTGGCGATCGACCGAAATGGCGATCAGATCAGCTAAGGCCCCAATGAATTCCAAATCTTTTTCATTAAGCGGCAGCGATCCTTCCAGTTGCAGAATACCAAATGCCGGCAACAGATCAACCACTAAAGGGATGACACAGTAGTTCTCTTTTATGCTCGCTCTGTTTTCCTCTTCAACATGAATCCCCTCTAGCTGTTCAGATTGAATGTCGGTGCTTCTAAGATTATTTGATTTCAAAGCAGACACATTGGTTAGGTAGATAAATGATTCTTTGGCATTGTTAATTGCTAAATTAATTTGCACTTCAGAAGCATTTTTGGCATTCCATACAATGGTATTAAGTTTTCCCTTTCGGTTCTCCAGTAAAATGGCGGTTAAAAAGGGAAAAGTGGTGGCACACAAAGAGAGAATTTCAGGAAATAGTTTTTCAATCGTTTCATTGGAAGTGAGTATCTTACCAACTTCGTAAAGCGCTTTTAATCGCTCGTAGGCGTGTTCCTGCCAGGTGAATGGAGTTGAATCCTCACCTTCGCCCCCAGCAACTCGTTGCCGGTTTTCTTTGGTCAGATTGAATGAATTTTCTGCTTCAGGAGGTAAAATATTCATTTTCACCTCTTGGTTTGATTACTGGCCCGGAGACATGATTATTCATAATCACAATTCCACCTTTTTTAATTTGTATTCTACGTTTACCATCGAGATGAGTTGTATTTCTGAGCTTATAGATCTCAATAAAACGTTCACGCTTTGAAGCTATTTCTTCAGAGCTTAAAATAATGACTCCATCGACAATCGTCTCCTCTACCCCAAAGCGACTAATCTGATTAGTGCCATAAGGAATATCAGTTGCAAACAATCCGATTCCTTGAGCATTTTGAATAATGGTACCAAGCTGAAAAATTTTCTCCCGCACCACCTGAGGATCAATTACTTTGTGAACAAAAATTGAAACAGAATCAACAGCGATGCGTTTGGCATTTAACTTCTCAATCTTCTCCTTCATCATTAATAAGTGTTTCTCCACCAGAATATCAGTCTGAGCAATAAATACGATTTCGATATTTCCTTTTTCGATCTCTCTTTCAATGTCCCAACCCATGCTTTTGGCATTTGTAATGAGACGCTCAGTCGTTTCTTCAAACGAGAAGAAAATTCCTTTCTCCCCATATTTGATTGCGCCATTATAAATAAATTCGAGTAACAATAAGGTTTTTCCTGTTCCTGCTGCTCCCGAAACCAGAATGCTCGATCCGTAAGGAATTCCTTCTCCCAGTAAGCTATCCAATTCGGAAATCCCCATTTTAGCGCGAACTGGACCACTGCCCTTGGTCTGACGATCCAACAATGGCAAGCGACGAATAGTCACTCGTGGGGCATAAACTTCAAGGCCGGAGTTAGAAATCAAAAAAGTATGCTCATCACGGCTATGATTGGTACCGCGCATTTTTACGACTTGGATAAATCTTTGCTCTTCGCCTGATTCCGCATGATGCTTAAGCGTAATAATACCGTCGGCAATCGAAAAGAGCGGATTAGTTTCAAGATCTTGCGAATTAAATTCCCCCAGCAGTAAAGTAGAGCATTCCCAGGCCATAAGATTGATGGCAATTTCATAAGAAAACTTGCGAAGCTCTTGGTTAGACTTGGCAAGATCTGCAAAAACTTTAAAGCTATCAATAATGACGATTGCTGGTTTAACTCTCTTGATATGACTCATAATAAGTTCAATCGCTTCTTCTATGCCTTCTGATCTCAGGATTTCTCCCAAATCAATAAACTCGATACTTCCGTCCTCCATTTTTTGGGGATCATAAAAGCTAAAGTGCTTGAGATAGCGCAAGGTTTTGGCGGTAGGTTCTGAAAGGGTTTGAAAAAATAGGACTCGTTTTTTGGGGGAGGCATTATAGAATGCGATCTGCTGAGACAATATTGTTTTACCTGAGCCAGGTGTCCCGGCCAGTACCGTTATATTTCCAACAGGTAGACCTCCGGAAAGAACTTCATCCAAATTTCGAACTCCGGTGAGAATTCGTTCATCTTGTTTTTTTTCTTTCATTCATCTCCTCGCTGAAGTTCGTGGCCGTTAAGTACATTTTCTCTGATCACTTCCCTGAGTTCTTTATGCAGCGACTCGCTCAAAACCTCTGAAGTGATATGGCCAATGACGGTTAAAAATTCTGCCAAAAAATAATTTAGCCCATTCCTTAATTCTTCACTTTTATAATTTTCATTTTTTTGAATTAGCCTCTTGAAATTCAGACCCGAAGGTTCAATGGTAAGGAGTGAAAAAAAAGGATATTTTTTAGCTCCCAGATGTAGAACTCGATCTATAACAACATTGATGGTGATACTACTTAAAGTAGCTGAGCAGCGTCGCTCGATGGCCCCAAAGGCGCTTGCATAAAGTTGCATCAGTTGTTCATTCCGCAAACCTTTTGTATTTTGCTTCTCCCAAAGGCTGATCAATTCTTTATGGGCATTGTCTTGAACATCTTTCAATCTTTCCGCTCCCGTTGCATCCCACTAAAAAGTGTCTGATTCACTGTATAGAATTACTTCAACTCGCAACATGTCTACCAATACGAAAATATTATGAGTGAGTTTGGCCAAGATTCGGCCTGAATATTGCTTGTTCTATAACGGCAATAACGACAAATGAACCAGGAGATTTACATGATGTTTCACAAAAAAAAATTAGCGATTGGACTTTTATCTTTTTTACTAGTGATAAGTTGTTCTCACCAGAAGAAAGTTTCAAGCTCAGACACTAAGTCTTACGAAGAGGCCAAAAGTCGTCAAACCACGACCGCTACAGCGACGGAAGCTAAAGCTTCAAACTATGTTGAGATTAGCTTTAAAGAAGGAAGCTCCTCGCTTACTAACAACGCCAAAGATTCACTGAGATCTGTTCTGAATGAAGCAAAAAAAGAAGGCGAAATTGATGAAGTTATTGTTCTTTCTTGGGCAGATGAAAATTATCCTTCCAAAGAATTAGATAAACTCTCCAAAGAACAAAGAGAGCTTGCAAATCAAAGAAACAAGAAAGTTAAAGAGTACTTAAAAATGATGAAGGATGTTGATGTGAACTCCTACAATATGGCCGAACGTCCGAGTTCTTTTTCCAAATTATTTAACACTGCAGATACTGAATTAAAGAATTCTATGCTCGAAGCAGGTCTCTCCACCACGGCAGATAAAGCTGACTACGCCAGCAAAGCATCCCATTCAGTGATCCTCATTAAAACCAAACAATAAAAACCAACGTAACAAGGAGTCTCTATGCCAATCAATGAAAAACAACCAGCAACCAAAGCAGGCGCTCAATTTCAAAACCAAACAAAGGCCAATCTCAACTGGCCGGAAGTGGAAAAAGCTAAAGATGATATCAAAAAAACTTTTGGTTTTATTCCAACTTTTATGAATAATTTTAGCGAGCAGGCGATCCCCGGTGCCTGGAATGAAGCCAAACAGCTGCGTTTTTCCGAATACACTACGCTTGACATGAAACTCAAGTCGCTTATTGCCTTAAGTGTAGGATCACAAATCCCCTGCGACATGATTAATTATTTTGAAAAAAAAGCAGGTCTTGCTTCGGGCATCTCGACCCAAGAACAAACTGAAGCTGTCACCATGACTGCGATTCTGCGCCACTGGAGCACGGTGATTAACGGCGCCCTGATCGATAAAGAAGAATTCAGAAAAGAAGTCGATAAAGTTATGAGTAATGTAAAAAAAATGATGGAAGAGATGAAAGGCAAAACGCCGGATGAAGAATTTTTCTTAGTGATGCCACGATCGGCTGATGAGGCCTATAAAGACATTGAAAAAACTCTGGGCCTGGTTCCTACCTTTTTCCGTGCTTTTCCCAAGGAAAGCATTGCCGCCGCCTGGAGTGAGTTTAAAGGATTGCAACTAAATCCTCATACCGCCCTGAACGGGAAACAAAAAGAGCTTATTGGACTGGCAGTCGCCGCCCAAATTCCTTGTGAATACTGCATTTACTTTCACCGGTCGGCCGCGAGCTTAAATGGAGCAAGCGAGCTTGAAATGCAAGAAGCGGTCTCCCTGGCGGCCATCACCCGCCACTGGAGTGCAATCTTTAACAGTCCGGTGACCGATCAAAACAATTTCCAAAAAGACGCCGATCAGATGATTGAAAGTTCACTGGGGCGCCAAATTCATTAAACCATGGAGATATTATGAAAATTTTAATTCTGTCTGTAACATGCCTACTCTCATTTAGTGCTTTTTCCAAAGATAAAAGCTACCGCGACATGGACAAAAAGTATGACAAGATGACGATCGAAGAAGCTAAGAAAATGAAACTAGAAATGCTCGATATGAAATCAAGCCTGGTGGAAAAAGAGCGTTCATGCATAACGGCGGCCCAAGATAAATCTGCTTTCAAAGATTGTAGGGATGAGATGAATAAGGCCGAAAAAGAAATGAAAGCTGAAATGGACAAAAAAATGAATACTAAAATGTAACCAGAAAGTTGAATGAGCACAGGGGGGCCAATGGGCCGCCCTAGTGCTTTTGAACTAAGGCCTTATCACTTGCGGTCGAATGACATTGTAAATATTATTAAGAATATACTTTTTGTAAAAGGCGGGCTTTTTCTGATTTCCCCCCACATAACTGACCATCAAAGCACTCTTTTTTTCTTCATCAATCCAGGCCACAAAAATAGCACTATGCTCAGTATCACCATAGGAGTGATTCACAAAATACAACCAATCGCCAGGTGAAATGCGATCTGTTTGGAAATAAGGGCCCTGAAGTTTACTTTTAAATATTGTGTCTCTTTGATTGGCCGAATACCCAGCGCGCTCATAAACTGTATTAATATAATCCCAACATCCACCCACGATAATTTCACGATTGGCAATCATCGTTCGTGAAGCATCGAGAATTCTTCTCCCCCCCAAGGAAGCATTGGATTCTGCTCGATCGATGAGAGGGTCTTTTGAGATTGAGCTGCAAGAGACAATCGTGGCAAGAATCAAAAAGATCGAAAGTATTTTATTCATCAATCAATTTTAAACTTAATAAATCTCGAGTCAAATACAACAGCTTATTTGTTGCAATGGCGCAGGAATTGCATTTAATACAGCAACACTTATCGCCGTAAACAAGGAGATTGTTATGCCATATATCACCGTCGGACAAGAAAATTTAAGCGACATAAAAATTCACTATGAAGATCACGGCAAGGGAAGCCCCGTTGTGCTCATTCATGGATTCCCCTTCTCTGGTGCTGCCTGGGAGAAACAAGAAGCGGCGCTACTCAAAGCCAACTATCGTGTTATCACTTACGACCGCCGCGGCTTCGGTCAATCAAGTCAACCATCCATCGGGTATAATTATGATACATTTGCCGATGATCTTCAGAAGCTTATTACTGAACTTGACCTTAAAGATGTGATTCTCGTCGGCCACTCGATGGGAACAGGTGAAATTGCGCGCTATTTAGGAACCTTCGGATCTAAACGAATAAGTCGGGCAGTATTTATAGCTCCGATCCCGCCATTTCTACTTAAAACTGAAGATAATAAAACGGGGGTTGATGGTAGTGTGTTTGAAGGCATCAAGTCAGCGATCGTAGCAGATCGTCCGTTATATATTGCAGAGTTTATAAAAAAATTTTACAACACCGATATTAATCTTGGAACATTGCTGAGTAAGGAAAAAACTTATAGTGATTTCAATTTAGGAACATCTGCCTCGGCCATTGCAACACTTGCCTGTGTATCGACATGGTTAACAGATTTTCGTCGTGACCTCCCAAAAATTGATATTCCTTGCCTGGTTATTCATGGTGACGCTGATCGAATACTTCCAATTGAGTCAACTGCCGCACTACTGGCAAAAGCCATTAACGCCCGTTTGGTGAAAATCGCAAATGGCCCCCACGGCATCCCATGGACTCATGCTGAACTGGTGAATAAAGAACTTTTGGAGTTCATCAGTGAACGGCCGCTGGAGCAAGCAAACAAAACAGAAGATCGCAGTAGCGAATTACGATAAACAAAAGATTTTTATCTTTTAGTAAGCTGTTGGTTCAAGATTTTTTTCACTTCAATCAAGGCCTCTACCGCATAATGATCAGAGAGCGGACATTCTGCTGTTCCCAGACGCCCGGTGATCGGGACAACTTTTTTGGAATGAACTTTGGTTTCACTGCCATTGGGGTTTAACCACATATGATCTAACCATTCACCGCTACTGATTCCACCAGGCGTTTCAAAACAGCCGACGGTGGAAAAACCGTTAGAAGAAGCCAGACGTCCTCCCAAGGGCACAGAGCTCATATTCATCAGCACTAAAGAATCAGCATATTCAGTTTCAGCTTCAGCATTGCCATCAATATTTAAATCTCCCACCAAAACCTGGGCCACGCCAAGCTGAGCATGGGTCCTCATCATTTCTTTAATTTGCAGCAGTTGTTTTTTTCTAATTTCGGAGTTATCCCATCCCTGCAGATGGGTGTTGATCATCTGAATTTTTTTATCTTTTGCCAGAGTGATCTCGACGATAATGGCGCTCTTGGCAGCAAAACAATCAGAACCAGAACAATCCTCAAATACCACCTGATCCAGGATCTTCATGGCATATTTACTAACGATAAAAAGACCGGGGCCCACGAACTGAAATAATCCATCTCCCTTTTTAGGGACGGCAACATAAGGATAGCTGGCTGCCAGTCCTTTGATAATCAGTTCGCGTTTTGTATCAATGAAGGCTTCCTGAAAAAAAATCACATCGTGATCGAGAGCTTTGATTTTTTGCGCCATCAGCTCAGCTCGTTCTTCTTGGCGGCTAGAATTAAAGGGAGGGGGAACTAGAAATGTATTCCAGGTGAGAACACTTATATCTTTAGACAGGGACGGGGTCTGTGCCTGGGCCTGACAACACAAAAAAAATAAAAACAAAATCTTCACTAAAAAACTCTCTATGAATTAATGCTATCGAAAAGCAAATATTGATTCACTAAATTATAGAGGAATTGCCGAGAATAGGAAGCCGGCAAAAGACCATTTGTTCTTTTGCTCTAAAATTACAAAGATATCTTTCTGGAAACTAGAAGTTTGCTATTTAGCAGTGACAAAATAACACCGACCATTTTATTTTCTTAAACGTTGCACATATTGCAATTACACTACTTCACTAATTTTAATTTGAATCGCACACGGCCCTTTTGGTCCTTCGCTGATTTTAAACTCCACTCGATCGTTATCCAAAGGCGCTCCGCCGGCGAAGGCCGAAATATGGAAAAATAAATCGTCCATTTCTTCATCAGGCTGGATGAAGCCAAAACCTTTCGTAATATCAAAGAACTTCACTTTTCCATAAAACAGCTGCTTCTGATCAATCTTCGTTAAACGCGCCGTCTCTTTAATCTGTTTTTCATCCCAAATGATTTCACGGATCGCCACGACTTCATCACCTTTATGAATTCTCTCCAGTTGGGCGATGACCGCACTTTCGCTTTGCTGATCAACCAACATATTCTTGCGGTTACGGTTCTTGGTTTTGGCCGTATCGTATTTTACCAACTGAACTCTTACTTGTTTCATTATCTATCCTCGAAAGTGGCTGACTGCTTTTTTAATTGTTCCCCAGCTGTATATCAAACTTAGGAGCTGAAGGGAATAATCAAAATTTGATTAGTTCCCCCTCCTTTGGTATACCCCCGTAACACTTGGAGGCCTTGATGAAATCAGTACTCTTATTTACCCTTTCCTTACTGCTTGAAACTGCCACGGCCACTCCTGTCGTTACCCGTCTGCCGGATAACCCAAATAAAATCCAAGGAACATGTAAGGATCTTCGCGCCAGCGCTGCTGTCGGTGTTAAGGATGGTGACGGTGACGCCCATCCCGGCGCCTGCGGATACACCCAGGTAAAGTTTCATTTTGATGGACGAGAATTTGAAGATTATGTGATGGCGGTTGCCGAAAAAACAATTGAACCATTTCAAATCACCACTTATCAGGGTCCAAATGGAATGAAGTGTGCTCGTGCTACTGGCATAAAGGTCGAACTCTCTAGCACGGCCGAGGTCAGCTACTTAAATTGGTTACACCATAAGCCTGCGGGCTCCAAATGTGCCAACGAGTGGGAACGCCTAAAGCAGGTAATCACTGAACACGAATCAAAACACGTCGATGATGTTCGACCGGTAATCAATAGCGCCGAGGCGCGCTTTCAAGCAGCGCTGATCACCAATTGTGTTAGCAGTGGAGACCCGGCAGACGGCATACTGGAAAAAGGTATTACCGCCATAAAAGACATCGCACTCCTAATGAAAAAAGACTGGGACCAACACGCCGGAGATCTCGATCGCGCCGGGGACTTGTGTGATATTAATTGTTGCGCTTGCAATGATAATACTTGTTACGCTGGGACTTTTAGTGCCGCGACCAATTCCGCTGCACCTGTCTCTTACTCGGGCGCTAAAGGGGTGCATATTGAATTGGCGTTAGACCGAGAAGATCGAGATGAACAAGGGCGGGTGATTCAGCAATTTTACACTCTAGAGCGAGGTGAGTTTGTCTATCCGAAGCTTGTCTCGGTGGGAGAATTTGATTGTATTTTAAATCAGACCATTTTTCCACTGATGGCCAGCAAGGCCGACTTGACCATCTTCTTGAATAATCCGAATTTTGAAAAAAACTCTTATCATATGGGCTTTGTGATTGATGGAACTCCGATTGGCAATTGTTATTTGAAATCTAATCCTAAAGTCACGATGACCATGCCGCTTTATCCTTTTAATTTTGCTTTTCTCTCGGAATGTTCGACCTACAAGACTGAGCCGATCAAGACTCCGGATGTGCTGGCGGGAAGCTTTGCTAATAGTTGTGCGGGGGCGATGACGACGGTTGATTGGATATTTAAAAAATAGTGTTCGACAGCATTGAACCTCCACGAATATTTTTTGTAAATTCAATGGAGGTTCAAGAATGACTGTGGTGAATTTTTTATCCTTTTACTTGGTAATGGCCTTATCAACTTTATCTAAAAGATCATTCCAGGCATTAACATCAAGAACAATCCTTTGAGTTTCATCTACCCATTCTTGGAAATTTATAACTTGGTCACTATTGCAATTAGCGACTGGATATTTTTCTTCATAAGCATAGTTAGTTGACCAGCAACCAGGACCATATGAATAATACAGTTTCTCTAGCGCTACATTTAAGCTAGCAACATTTTCATTTTCAAATGGTGAGTTGAAATAATCTTTAGCAATATCAGGGAAGGTGTTGAGTTGAACGTCTTGTTTAATTGCAACACCTAGATTTTCTTCATACAAATCAATGATCCCGTATTCTCTTGAAATAATAGTGAAGCCTCGCGCGCGGTAATTTTTAACTGGAAAACAATAATTTTTTAAGATGATAAAATCTTTACTTGCATATAAACAGCTATGAATAGTTGCATAACCAAAGATAAGGCCTCGCTCTTTATAAGTAAATTTGCTCTTTTCTACTGAGCTAATTAAATCTTTAACAGATTTTGCCTCTAGGATGTAAGCTTCAGCATTCGCAATTGCTAACGTCATCAAGCTAAGCAGTATTAAAAAATATTTCATCTTGAGTCCCAGGTTAAGGAAAAATTAGTTTAAGCTGCGACAAGAGTATTTTAAAACAGGCAGTGGCATCCCTTTCATTTTTGTTTTTTGAACAATTGATAGATTACCTTGTTTCAAATTATAAGTTGTTTGAGAAACTTGCTTACCAACAACAGCACCTTCATACATAATGGTTGCTCTAAAATCGACAACGAAACTATCATTAGTGCATTTTGATTTAAAATAAGCTTCTTTGTATGAGTCCGTTTCATCAATTCCGCGTTCAACGCCATCATTGATATAATTCATTTCAATCCCATCGGCATTAATCATAAAGCCCTCAGCTGTTGGGGTGAATTCACGTACAGTCACTCTTGATCCTGCCTTACACTCATAAACCCCAGAAAGGTCAGGGCATGCAAAGGCCTGAGTAAATCCAGTCAAAAGCAGAACGATGGCAATTTTAGAGAATAGTTTTGTTAACATACGAGCTCCTAAGTTAAGACAATGAAAAACTTCTTTAAAAGAATTTCAAATTATTTTAGCTTCGTCAAAAATGTGTGCGTGAATAATGTTGTGTTGAATAAATACGTCGCAGCGCCCTGATCTATATTGAGCGCCTATGCTTTAAAACGATCTCTCAACTCTATGGTTGAAAATTCAGCTTTCATCTTTCCTTTGGGATAAACTTCTTCGGTTAAAAAGTTTTTCATTTCATCGAGCTCGGATTCAGCCACCAATCTGGTCCAAAATTTATTGGGAGCGTCCCATGAAAAACCACTATTTTTTAAAATATCTTTGGACTCAAAGGGGGCCTGAACACAATCGACACAAACTTGCTTGGTTTTAGCATTGGCCAGGATTTCTTTTAAGTAATCACCTTGCATCAAAAGATTGGCGAGAGCATCGATATCAGTAAGGGCCCTATGCCCTGAATAGTGAAAGCCATGAAAGATGCTGAGGAGTTCCTGCTTTGAAGATAAAAAGCCCATGGTGGCCCAGTCAACTTGTTTAAAGGAGCAGGTCCAGATTTTAGAGGCCGAAATTTTAGCTACTTCTGGAACCGCTTCAATCATTGGCCTGTCAAAGCCGGCATTATGGGCCAGGACAAAATCCGATTCGCCAATCATCCTGGAAACAATACTCCAGTCAATTTTTTTACCCAACACATCTTCTGGGGTTATTCCGGTCAGCGCAGTAATCTCCTCCGAGATGACGTTGCGAACTGGTTCATTGAGTTCCGAGTATTCTTCCACCGGTTTAATTAAGTAATGCTCTCTTTTGTGATAAATCCACTTTCTAATCGCGATCTCGATTATTTCATCTTTTTTATGATCAAGGCCGGTAGTTTCCGTATCCAGAATAGAACAAAACCCCAGGTCCGGATTCATGACGATCTCTTTGTTAAAGAGCTCGGGAGATAATTCTGTAAATTCACGAATGGTTACGCTCTTATCTGCATTATAAATTTTATCGGCAAAAAATTTCTTCACGACTTGACCTCTGGTTTCGGATCCGCATATTTTAACTTCATCGGCGTGCAACGTACAGGCGCATTGTTAACAATCACCGTCGTCATCGGAGCACTATCAACAAAGCCCAGCTTCAAATAAAAAGAATGGGCGGTAATAGTCGAATGCAGATTAATTTCCGTTACCTTTTGTTGCTCACATTCAAGAAATAAAAGATCCATCATTTTTCGACCAATGCCCAGGCCCAAGGCCTTCTTGGTTATATAGAGCGCAAAGACATACATCTCGCCGTTAGCAATATTAGCGTGAACGAATCCTTCGATGACTTCGTCTATGATAACCACGTAAACGATTTGTTCATTAATGGCCTTCAAACGCTGCTCTTCTATAAAAGGGCGATGTCCCCAGGCGGCGACTTCCTCAGCGCTGTGGTCGAGGGAGCAGACTTCTTGGATGGATAACATGTGTGCTGTATAGATTCCGAACGCGTCTTTGGGTTCGGCTTTTCTGATTGTGAATTTCATATTCTACTCTATAAAGGCCCAAATTTCTTTGGGCCTTTAAGATAACTTATTCGATGTTAGCACCAACGACAGATGCTAATTGAAGCATACTGATAGTTTGTCCAAGCTCTAGAGCTGTAAAGTTAGTTACTTTTCCAGACGATTTACTAGTTACGTTTGTCGCTTTAAAAAGCTTTAAAAGAGTGTCGTCAGCTACAATGTATTTCCCTGCGCCTTCTGCTTTACCATTCTCAGTTTTAGCTTGAAGTTTATTTTCTTTGATGTAATCCCAAAATTTTTGAGTGATCGCAGTTCTTGGAAGTTCAGCGGCTCCGCAGAATGCTGCTAAATCTACTTTTAGTTTTACTGGTTTGTTTAATCCGACTTCTGACATGCTCGTATCCTTCGTTATGTGTTTAGAAAAGGTATTATCGAACTTTTAACTTAAATTTACGACAGAAAATTAACATTTATGGAATCTAAGAAACGACTTTTGTTTATCCGACCTTTTGCATCCGGAATAAAGCAATGAAAAAAGTCCTCGAAGATATATTACTTTTATGTATTTTTATAATCCCTAAAAAAAAAATAACTTAACTCCTGTACGTTTTTACATCAAGGAGGCCAGATGCAATCCCTTAGAAACAAATTTATTCTTCCGATAGCCCTCATGGCAATGTCGGCCACCGCTTATTGTTCTTCAAAATCAGAACAAGACACATTGCCGTTATCGCTCAAAACGAAAGCTCAGAGCTTCCAGGCAAACCTCGAGGCCAATGGCTATGAAGTCCTCCGTGGAAACTGGAATCTTTTTACGATCGATGATTGCAAGTATGCCATCGCAAAATTTGGTAACTGTTTTGGAAATAACCCGACGGCACCCTATATTGTTCCAACTGTTCCTTTGTGGCCAGATGAGTTCGTAGATAATTTCATGAAAGACTCTCTTGGGCCCACGCAAGGAAATACATGGTGGACACATCGTCTTGACGAACGGGAAGCCATTGTCGTGCTCGGAACTCTTCCACCTGCCGGCGGATATTTTGGGATTGAATCTTACGTGTTCACTCGTCAAGGAAAGATCAACACCAACGATGAAATTTATAAAACGATCACCGATCCATTCATGAAGAGCATTCTCTTTTCCAATTCGCCAAACCCCTCTCGCATAATGGGATTCGCCAGCATTGGGGATAGCCACAACAACGTTAGTATTCAACGTCAGTCCGGAGCCTCTTGGGATCAGGAACGCTATTTCATTATCACTCCGGACGCAGCGATGGAAAGAAAAGTGAGCGATGCGCTTCTAGAGGCCGGCGTTCACAACCGCAATCAGATCTTTACGGAAAAAGTATCAAAAGACATCGCACGACTAGGACTCGGCTCATCTGCGGATGATTTTATAACACTGATAAGATACTCAATGCCGTTTGATGAAGTCTTGGGTGAGCGCTGGCGCAGAAGCCTTCCGCTTCAAGTGTTTCGAATAAGAGAGAAAATTCCCACACACACTGCCGAGCCATATCCTGCGCCGGTGCGTGAACCGAGAACAGCTCGTTCTGACTTAAAACTTCAGGGAGATCTCAACAATCTCGTCAAGGCAGTAAAACTTCAGTGGGGACAAGCTGAAGCAAGCGACGCTAGTTTTCAGAGTCTGCTTCTTTGGGTAGATCTTCTCGGCGAGCACTGCCTCAAGCGTCCAATGAATTGCCTGGGAGATACTGCCGATGCTGACTATCAGATAAGTAAGACGGTAAGCTTGGATAAAGGCGAAGTGATCGCTGCCGCAGGAGTCCTCGGAACTGCCACAGGCAATGCAAACTATGTGAGCCTCTCGGTCAACTGGCTCCCTCCTCTGGTAGGAGTTCTTAATCGCACTCACAACGATCTAGCAGGAAGCGCAGGCGAGTTCTCCGCAACGGTCGCCAACACTGACAAACTCTACCTACAGTATTTTGCCCGCGACTGCTCAGGCATTCCTAATTGTACAGCGATCAGCGAAAAATCTGTTCCTAAAGGCGAATTTATCAAGATCATCCAGAGAAACTACGTCGTGCCGGGAACCTCGCGCGGAGGAGACCCTACTCAGCTCGTGAATCCGTCTATCATTGTACTCAATCCAAAAAATTAAACACAGGAATAACGATGAAATCCTTAATGCTCGCCTTGCTATTTGTAACGATAAATCTAATGACCTTGGCGAATGCAGGCACTCATGTGCCAGAGGATTTCGTCGTTTGTACTGGATGGCACGCCCTCTGTAGCGCATCGCCTGATTGCCAAATGAATAGTGAGATGAATGGTGAAAAAGCCAACTGTGACTGCGCCAGAGTGAATGAGACTCATATTGTTGCCACCAATGAAATCCAGGATCTAATCGTTAAACGTTTAACTCGTGCCAGATGCACGACGACTCATCCTTGCTCCGTGGATCAAGCTCCTGTATGTAAGGCCATTAAGAGCGGACAATATAAAGTGGATCATGTTAAATACAAATTCGTCTCCACTTATTCGTATCGTGGCTGGTGCGATATTCTGAAACAAAAGTTTATAAAATGTGATCCGCAAACGCCGGGCTATAATGGCGATCACTATTGGGCCATTTGCGATGCCGCTCCCTGCAGAGAAAAAAGAAATCCAACGAATCCAAATAGGCCCTTGAGCTGTCAGTGTCGTGTAAAAAGTGAAGCATTTGTCGGGCTTGGCAGCTGCACTGGGGTGAATGGCGGGATCATGTCGAGCTTTCCGGTGTGGGCATGGGATTTTCAAAAAAACACCTACCCATTTCAAATGCCTGGCTATGAATTCGTAGAGGGCGCCTGTGCTCCGTTTAAGTCTGATCCAGCAAAATAAAAAGGTTCCATAAAAAGGTTCCAGGTACCCTTTCGAATCCGTTTCATGATACATTTATGCTTATTCAAACAGGATAAACTAAAAAACTAGGTTTTTATGTGGAATAAGCTCAATAAGTCTATGATGGTGTGCCAGATGGCATTTGGTCTTTCTTTCTATGGTGTCATGGTCATCTTGACTCGTTTTTTTCTGGAAGACTTAAAATATAATGAATCAGATACCATGATGATTGTTGGTGCTTTCTCTGCCATCGGTCCACTGTTTGCGATCGCAGGTGGCTTCATTGCTGACAAATTTTTAGGCGCCTATCGCTCCTTAACGATCGCCTATTTTGCTTTTGCCGCCGGCTATCTCTTGTTAGTCATCGGTGCAAGTATAACCAACGTCGCCCTGAGCCTCGCGGGCATTGCCTTGGCCAGTTATTCGCGCGGTCTTATGTCGCCAAGCTATCCGGGCCTATTTAAGAGAACTTTTTCAAGCCGAGAGAATTTTGAAAAAGGCTATCCCGTGAACTACTCCGTCAATAACGTCGGCGCTTTACTAGGCCAATATTTATTCCCAATGTTCGTTTTAGTGATCGGCTTTAGAGGCGGCTTTCTCCTGTCGGCCGCGATGGCCTTCCTGGCGTTTGTCATTTTTGTTATTTCACGTAAATCATTCGTTGAAATCGGATCTATCATTGACCAGGAACCCGTGAGCGCCAAAAACTGGAGCGCATTTGGCCTGATTTCTCTCGCGATGATTGCTTTAGTATTTTTTATGTTTTCCAACATGAAAGTTGGACAAAACGTGGTTTACGCTATTGGCGCCGCTGCAATCCTTTATTTCATAAGCTTAATGTTCAAGGCCAGTCGCTCAGATGCCCTAAAAATGGGAACTATTTTAATCATGACCGTTTTAACCACGGCTTTTTTTGTCTACTACGGACAAATGATGACCTCAATGACCATGGTGACGATCAATACCATGCGAGGCAATTTATTTGGTTTTATTCCAATCGCGCCAGAAGCCGCGATGGCCATGAATCCCTTGTGGTGTATGGTCGCAGGCCCTGTGATTGCATTGATATTCGATAAACTTGAAAAGCGTAACATCAAGCTCTCCACCGCCACTAAAGTTGCCTGCTCATTCGTCTTAACGGCCATCGCCTTTGCCATTCTAACCTTCGCCGTTAAAAACATAGGCAGTGACGTTATTATTCGACCCGAAGTCTTCTTAGTGATTCACTTCTTCCAGGCGTTTGCTGAAGTGATCGTAGGTTCAATGGTGGTGGCCTTCATCCTATCCGTAGCACCAAAACACATCGAGAACTTCTCTGTTAGCTTGTTCTCAGTTTCTATCGCCCTCAGTGGTATCGTTGGTGCGGTATTCTCAACCTCGATTGCTCTGAAGAAAGACCAAATAATCACTCAAGAAATCGTTCAAACTGTTTATGGTGGCTACTTCAGCACTCTGACCATTTGGGCAGTGGTGATGGTGGGTGTGGCGATATTATCATCATTAGTAATTCGCAAAATGCTTGCCGATAGTAATGACTAAAGTTAGGCTTTGGTTTAATCAAACAACAAAAGGCGCTAATCGTGAACATTAAAATTAATGAATTAACAAAAGAAGAAATTACTGCTGGAGATGTAGTAATGACTTCAGAAGTTGTTCCATGGCATTTTCCGATGATGAACGATACAGTCAGAAATGATGCCTATGAAAAAGCTCTCAAGTCCGCCCTTCAAAATGGTGGAGTTGTTCTGGATATAGGCTCTGGTTCTGGACTACTCGCCATGATGGCCGCTCGTCACGGAGCAACCAAGGTGACGACCTGTGAAGAAGTTTCCATGGTTGCAGAAAAAGCAAAAATAATCATTGAACGAAACGGTTTCAAAGACCAAATCCAGGTGATCAATAAACTTTCAACTAATTTAATTGTAGGAAAAGATTTAGCAGAACGCGCAGATATTTTAGTCACTGAAATATTTGATAATGGTTTATTGGGAGAAAACGCATTGGTGGCCATTGAGCATGCCAGAAAACATTTGTTAAAACCGAATGCGCAGCTTATTCCAGCTGGAGTTCGAGTCTATGCAATGTGTATTGAGTCCAGTGAAATTTATAAGAATCATCGAGTGGAAACAATCTCCAATTTCGATTTATCGCCATTCAATCAGTTTTCTTTATATAACTATATTGGTTACCATCTTGCCAAAGTGGACTTCAGAGAACTAAGTGCAATTGCCTCGATCTTTGAATTTGATTTTAAAAAAGATCATGCAAACGAATCAGTGCCGATTGAATTTAAGATAACTCAATCCGGGACATGTCATGCCGTGGCCTTTTGGTATGAGCTGCAACTTGATCCAGATACGATAATCAGCACTGCTCCTCATTTGCCTCAATTGTCTTGTTGGAAACAGGCCGTTCAGTTGCTTACAGGGCCTCAAGCTCTTACTGAGGGGCAAACTTTTAAGCTAATTGCTCATCATGATGCTGAAGCTTTGTGGTTCACTCAAGGTTAAAACATGAGCGACTCACGCGCCATTTTAAAAACTATTTTTAATTTTGATCAGTTTCGTGGGAATCAAGAAAAAATTGTGAACTCCGTTATTACTGGAGAGAATGCGCTAATATTAATGCCAACTGGTGGGGGAAAATCACTCTGCTATCAAATTCCCGCACTCGCCCGACCCGGGACAGCTATTGTTATTTCTCCGCTGATCGCACTGATGAAGGATCAAGTGGACGCTCTCCTGAAAAAAGGCGTTAAAGCAGCACTGCTGAATTCGTCTATAACAAAATCAGAACAAAAATTAATTGAAAAAGAGCTGCTTACTGGAAGTTTGAAAATTCTTTATGTCTCTCCTGAGCGTATGATGACAACACTATTCCAAAAAATTTTAGATAAAGTTACAATTTCTTTGTTTGCCATCGATGAAGCTCATTGTGTTTCGCAATGGGGGCATGACTTTAGACCTGAGTATATGGAACTTTCGATGCTCGCCACACGCTACCCTAATACTCCAAGAATCGCCCTCACTGCAACTGCGGGGGCTGCTACCAAAAAAGAAATTATCAGTTGTCTTTCATTAGAGAATGCTCCCGTTTATATCAGCTCTTTTGATCGACCTAATATTCGCTATAGTGTTTCAAAGAAAGGGTCAAAAACTGAAAATAGAGATGAGCTTTTAGCCTTTATTGAAAAAGAACATCCTAATGACGCTGGCATTGTTTATTGTCTATCGAGAAAAAGCACTGAAGAAGTGGCGCTCTTCCTAAAATCAAAAGGCCACAAGGCCATGCCCTATCACGCAGGACTCGATCAAGAATATCGAAATAGTGTACAAGAAAAATTCATCAACGAAGAATCTATCATCGTCGTTGCCACCATTGCCTTTGGAATGGGGATCGATAAACCTGACGTTCGTTTTGTGGCACATATGGATCTTCCTAAATGCCTGGAGTCCTATTATCAAGAAACTGGTCGTGCTGGCCGAGACGGCTTGCCTTCCCATGCCTGGATGCTCTACGGCCTGGCTGATCTTGTCCTCTTAAAGCGCATTCAAAATAAAGGAACAAAGTCTGCCGCCAGAAGACGCGTGAGTGATGAAAAGCTTGATGCGATCTTAGGATTTTGCGAGACCACAAAGTGCAGGCGTGAAGTCCTACTAGGCTATTTCGATGATCCCTACCGGGGCCCTTGTGAAAACTGCGATACTTGTCTGGCTCCGTCTGCTAAGCAAATCAATGCCACTGAATTGGCCATTACTGCGCTTACAGCCGTGTACGAAACAAATCAAAAATATAATGTTCAATACATGGTCAATCGTCATGAGGGTGATCAAGCACTCTGGTTTTCGGTTTATCGACAGCTGATTGCTCAAGGCCATTTAAAAATGTTGATGGATGGTAAATCGGAACTCAAACTCACCAGACGCGCGATTCAAGTTTTAGAAGGCAAAGAAGAAGTTTTCCTCAGGGCCGATTATAAAAAGACTTTGGTGAAAATTAAGCCGCTAGTCAAAAAGAAAGTTGTTAAAAAGAAAACGACAAAAAAATCAACAACCGCGATTTCAAAAGAATTTAAGTCTCCCGATGGAACGGAGCAAACACTATTCGAAAACCTCAAAATTTTCCGTACTAATCTAGCAAAAGCGAAGAGGACTAAAAGTTATAAGATTTTTCCTGATAAAACTTTACTCGAGATGGCACAAACAAAACCAAAAGATCTTTCCGAACTCGAAAGCCTGTTTGGAGTTGGCCCCAAAAAGCTAAAAAAATTTGGAAAAATTTTCATCGAAGCAATTTCCGAATTCCAATAGGTCCCCCAAAGGTTCCTCCCCAAAGGTTCCTGGAACCTTTTTAGTCGGGTTATAATTATGCACTTGCTACACCATAGGGGTGATGGCACCTTTTAAGATGTCACTTAGACTCAAATATAATATATCCGGACATTTTACGAAATTTTTCAATTTCTTTGGCCGGCATTATAAAATGTAGGATTTTCGCCCACCAGGGCACAGGAAATGGCCGCCCCCATTTTTTTCCCTCTTCAACAAGGTAATGAACTTCTCTCTCTTTCCATGAGCGTTCATTAAAAAAGGCAAGCCAATGCGCTGGAAAAAACTGAAAAGGTGCCTTTTCCATTTCCTTGTTCTTTCTCGCATTCCGCAACTTTCTATACATTTCATGAGAATGATATTCAGTAATCCAAAATGAAAAAGTATTTTGAGCATGAAGATCAATTGCCAGTGAACTGACTTGTTCCTCGCTCAAGTAAGGAATGACGCCCTCAGTGAGAATAAGTACTTTTTTTGCTTGTGAATTTACTTTAGAAAAAAATATCTGACGTTCTTCCTGATTTGCTAAATCAAGAGACACGCGCTCTAAATGACAATTTGTTTTTTCTTCTTTTAGTTTTTCTTCTTTGAACTCAATCAAATGTGGATAATCCACTTCTATCCAACGTAAAGACGCTGAAAGTTCAAGTCTATAAGGACGAGTATCCAATCCCGCTCCTAGATTAATAATAGTATCGACGCCTTCTAATAGAAGCGAATTAATCATTTCATCAATTACGCGAGTGCGAATGACCACAGTCCACGAGACATAACGTGAGCCAGAGACGTGATCAACAATATCCTGTCCCTTTTCCGCCGTAAGCAGAGCTGCAAATGGGTCCTCAAATAAAGCGTCCTTGCGGCTAGATTCTTGTGCTCTGAAAATTCCTACCCAGAACGCTGTATCAGAGACGTGTGTGATTGTATTCATATTCCACTACACCGTATCAAATGCGGGAGTTGCTATTTCAATAGCGTGATTTTTAACATCGTTAGGCCAGTCTTGAATTTGTGCTAAAAAAGTCTTTTTATCTCTCTTGTATAATGCACGAAGCGCCTCTTCGTATCCCTCGAAATCTCCAGCAATAACAGACATAAATTTATAAGTTCGTTCTTGAGCTTGTTTAATTTGATTTCCATTTGCCGATTTCTTTTTTGCTTCCTCAACAAGGCTACGCAAAGTCGCAGACGCACCTCCAGTCTGTGTCGCCAACCATTCCCAGTGACGAGGCAATAGAGAAACCTCGCGTGACATAACCCCTAATTTAGGTCTTCCGGGGCCAGGATTATCTGTTGGAGATTCTTCAGTAACATATACTTCTAGTCGTCTCTGAACGTCTTGTTCAAGGCCATGAAAATTAAAATCTATTGTCTTCCCAGTAGAATTGCTAAAAATTAAAATTGAATTATTTTCTTTTTTACCGAGTCGCTTTTTGATTTTTAGAACAACATCCGAAAGCGAGCCCTGGAAGATCAGTTTATTTCCTTCAAAAGCTGTATAGGTGTCTGGCGATTCCATAATCCCTCCTGGTATAGGATTATACCCGGGTGAAATCAGCATGTCAATATTGCCCGGGTAATATTGAATTTGACTGGTAACGGTTGTTAACTGCTAATTTTGCACCTGCGCCACCACAGGGGTGATGGCGCCTTTTGATCCTTTTGATCTTATCCGCGGCGAGCAGTATCAATGGCCGCCACATCGATTTTTTTCATTTTCATCATGGCATTAAAGACTCGTTTCGCTTCATCCCCGCCCTTGATCATAGCATCCGTGAGTGTACGAGGTGTAATTTGCCAAAAAAGACCCCAGCGGTCTTTGCACCAACCACACACGCTCTCTTCACCGCCATTACCCACGATGGCATTCCAATATTTATCCGTTTCTTCTTGATCATCAGTTGCGATCTGAAAAGAAAAAGCCTCGCTGTGTTTGAAATAAGAGCCGCCATTTACCCCAATGCACGGGATACCTAAAACAGTGAATTCAACAGTAAGCACATCCCCCGCCTTCCCCATGGGATAGTCATCGGGGGCCAGGTGAACGGAGCCAACTGAGCTATTGGGAAAAGTTTCCGCATAGAAGTGAGCTGCCATTTCGGCTTCTTTATCAAACATCAAACAGATTTGGTTTTTTGGCTGTTGCATGCAAAACTC
>Ga0208115_1000023_pt1 | contig 69688 bp, 72 predicted proteins | sample LakWasMeta4_LOW4_2_FD_183856 | JGI IMG/M metagenome (GOLD analysis project Ga0208115, IMG submission 183856) | Freshwater sediment methanotrophic microbial communities from Lake Washington under simulated oxygen tension - Sediment Metagenome... | ecosystem: Environmental > Aquatic > Freshwater >...
AAAGTGCTTAGATAAAAATTTGGCCATTAGTGTAGATCATCCTTTTAGGTGAATAATAGGTCGAAACTTCTTTTAAGCAAAGAATTCTTGACAGATAAGTCCCTTAAATTTAGGATCAAGCAAACTTTTTTTTGGCTTGGTAGCTCAGTTGGTTAGAGCGATGGATTCATAACCCATAGGTGGGCAGTTCGATTCTGCCCCAAGCCACCAAAAAAAGATCCCCTCCCTTTCTCCTGATTCACTCCTTAAATTTAGGAAAAACTCGAAGGTAATATGGTGGTAAAAATACTGATTCGCATTTTGTGGACTTCACTCCTCATCACACTCGCTGCTTGCGCTGGCCCAAAGGCGACAACCCCCCAAGTGATTGCCGAGACAACTTCTAAAAAGGAAATCATCAATCCTCCAACGACTAAAGCCGTGGGCGATATCAAAAATTGCGTTTGTATCCAATTGTGGATGCCAGTTTGTGGCGAAAACGGAAAAACCTACTCCAACGCCTGTTTTGCCAAATGTGCCAACGTCAAATTTAAGCAAGGTTCATGCACTAAAGAAATTAGTGAGTAAAAATTTCGGCCACAATCTTTTGGGCACACAGATTGTTCAGAGTGTATCCATTTTTATAAAAACCATTGATCATATAGACTGATTTACTACTATTGAGAGCACGTGCTATCTGCGCTCTTTTTTTGCCTTTATGGCGAAGACCAACAACCGTTTTAAATTCACTAAAACTTCCCAAAGAAAGATTGAGAGTCTCAGCAAATAATCCATGAATCTTTTTTAATTCGGTATAATCAGGTGTAAGGAAGGCCCCATAGCTCGAAACACTACCAAGGATCAAAGTTTGATCAGTGCTTCGATAAATCAAATTATGCCCATCAATCGTGAAATAAAATGAAGGTCTATTAAGATCAATTGACCTCTCTAAATAGGCTCCAGGCACGACCTGAGAAGATTCCAATTCAAAACTCTCATCAAAGAAATGAGAATAAATTTTGGCGTAAGCTCCAGTGCAAAGAACAAGTTTTTTTGTTTTTAATAGTTCTTTATCCATTAACTCACAATGAACCAGACCTTCCTCGTCTATCGCCAGGCCCTTTAAAAAATTATTCTGCTGATGAATTTTTTCACCTGAAATTTGAGCATTAAACCACTGGGCATAGGCCTGAGGGTCCACTAAATAGGAATCAAGCTCCACACCCTCGCGATGAGGTGTCTTAAGCAATGAACTTGAGATGGGGTATAAAGTTTTATATCTCCTAATCATTTTCTTTTGATGAATTTCATTGGTAAAAGTGACTATTTGTTTAACTTTCTCCACCCCTAATGGATTGTGTTTTTTTACAAAATCTTCAAATAAATAAAAAGATTTGTTTAAATCGTCCCCCAAATCGCTAATCCCGGTGGTGATCCCGGTTAAAGAAACGGTGGCCGTTGAGCGCAGTGAGCAGGCGGGTGCGATTTCCTCAGAAAATATCTGAGCAACTGAAAAATTCTGATATTTCTTCACATCTGACTTCAAATGACTAAATAATTCGAATAAAAATGCCTGCGCAGCAAGACCGTTTCCCACTACTATTAAATCATAAATCACAATTTGCCTCGAATATTAGACTTTATTAAATTTTGTTAATCATATCGTATTGCCAATAGTTTTTAAAATGATTATCGTTTTTGCGGCAACACAATATCACTATTTGTAGAAAATATCATCCTAAAGGAGAATCTATCCATGTCACTTGAACAAAGCGCAGTTATTTTTGCCGCCCAGGAAACCAATATCAATGCGCGATCAGTTTTAAGCGTCCTTAATTTACTTATTACCGAACAGGCAACTGTCCCCTTTGTGGCACGTTATAGAAAAGAAGTTACCGGCGGTATGGATGAAGTTCAAATCAGAGCGATTCATGAATCCTATGACAATTATATAGAACGCGAAAAAAGACGCGAATACATTCTCGAGGCCGTTAAAAAAATGGAGCTCCTGACTCCGGATCTCGAGAAAAAAATCAAAGCTGCCGACACCATCAACCAGCTAGAAGATTTATACGCTCCATTCAAGGCCAAAAAGAAATCAAAAGGAATGATGGCCAAAGAAGCTGGCCTTGATCCATTGGCCGAATTGATCATGACGACTCCCAAAACCAAACTTCAGTTAAAAGAAGAACTGGGCGACAAATTCAACAAACCTGAATTTAAAATCACCTCTTTTGAAGAAGCTTATGCCGGAGCTTTCGATATTATTATCGAAATGATGGCCCATGATCCAGAAGTAAAAGAAACACTACGTAATGACTACTGGAAAGACGCTCTTATCAAATCAACCAAACGTGATAAGGCCGAAGCAGAAGATAAAGACTGGATGAAGTATAAAGACTATTTTGAATTCTCTCAGCGCGCCGTGGAGCTCAAAGATCCAAAAGCAGGCCATCGCTTTCTGGCGATGAGAAGAGGAATGACTTCTAAAACGCTAAAAGTTGACGTGGTCTACCCAGAAGAGGCCGCACTGGGATTATTGAAAAAAAGATTTTTTGATAAAGGCACATTAGGATGTCTGTCCGATCTGGAACTTGCAGCAAAAAAAGCTTATCTTAACTATATTCACCCTAGTCTCGACCTGGAAATTAAATCTGAACTTAAAAAAGTTTCAGATGAGACGGCCATCAGTGTTTTCGGTATCAATTTGAAAAACCTTTTACTTCAGCCTTACCTAGGCCCAAAATCCGTAATTGGTGTTGATCCGGGCGTTCGTACCGGTTGTAAAATCGTCATCATCGACAATACCGGAAAATTCCTTGCAGATTGTGTAATTTATCCTCACGAGCCACGGATGCAGGTAAAAGAATCAGCTGCGATCCTCGATGCCATTATTGAGCAATTTAAAGTTGAACACATCGCCATCGGCAGTGGAACTTATGGCCGGGAAACACTTACTTTCATTCAGCAAAATGTAAAAAAAGTAAAAGACGGAAAAGTGAATGCTACTCTTATTTCTGAGGCAGGAGCTTCGGTCTATTCAGCTTCCGATATTGCCAGAGAAGAATTCCCAGATAAAGACCCGACAGTCAGAGGCTCAATTTCCATTGCCAGAAGATTTCAGGATCCATTGGCGGAATTGGTAAAGATTGATCCAAAATCAATCGGTGTTGGTCAATACCAGCACGATGTAAACCAGGCGCGATTAAAAAAATCACTGGAAGGTGTGGTTGAATCTTGTGTTAACTTCGTTGGCGTCGATTTAAATACAGCTTCGGCCCCCCTGCTCTCCTATGTTTCAGGTATCGGCCCGACACTTGCTCAAAATGTTATCAAGTACCGCGAGCAAAATGGCGGATTTAAAAATAGAAAAGAAATTTTAAAAGTCCCAAGATTTTCAGCGAAAATTTTTGAACAGGCCGCTGGATTTCTAAGAATTTATAATGGCGAAGAGCCATTGGATGGAACCTTTATTCACCCTGAGCGCTATGAAGTGCTTTCTAACTGGGCCAGAAAAAACAGCACGATGCTTCGCGATCTCATCTCGAACAAAGAAGTCATCATGAAGCTTGAAAAAGATTCTGACTTTAAAGCTGAAGTGGGAGAATTTACTTTTAATGATATTGTAAAATCGCTTAAAGCACCTTCTCAAGATCCACGTACCGAGTTTAAATCTTTTGAATACCGAAAAGATATTTCAAAAATTGGAGATTTAAAAGTTGGTGAATGGTATCCAGGGCTAGTGACAAACATTACGCAGTTTGGAGCTTTTGTTGATATCGGTATTAAAGAAAATGGTCTGCTACACGTCTCGCAAATCTCAGACACCTTTGTGGAAAACGCCATGACCGCCCTTAAAGTCGGTCAGGTGGTAAAAGTTCAGGTGTTAGAAGTAGATTACGAACGCGGCCGTATTTCGCTAACTGCTAAGACCGGTGGCGAAGTCAAACGCCCAAGTACCAGCAGCGCTTCTTCCAATGGTGGAGCACGACCACAGTCAAGCAATCGACCTGCTCCAGTTCAGCCAGCAGCTCCTGAACTTAAAAACCGGGCCTTTGCCGGTCTGAAAAATATCAAACTTTAATAAACTGCCCCACTTCGGTGGGGCTAATTTTTTATTTTCTTCGCTTTGAATTGTCTCAAAAAAATAATTATTTATTTAATAAGACGTGATTGTGAAATGCTACATAGATATCTAAATGATCTGCAAGCCGATTGGGATCTTTGGTGGTGCACCAGGTTTTTCTAATGAGTCGATTGATATTGGCCCGAAGCATGGCACAAGTGTGATTCAGCATAAACAGTGGATCGCGCCGAAGTTTTTTGAGTTCTCCTTGTCCCACGACGGCACCTCTTCCCCCTTTATATTGGAAGTAATGGGCCTCTGGAAAAAATCGTTCTACTGCTTGAGCATATAAATTATGCTCATCGCTTTCAATCTTCGCGTCTTTTTCGATAACTGATGAAATGCTTTCCAGCAAACTATAAAGATGTTCTTTATGAGTGCTTTTTCTCTTTCCATATTTAAGTCGGGACAGGGCCGCCAGGTGCCCGAACGCGGGAATTTGAGAGACGGAAGTTCCGAGAATAAATCTTCTTTTGGCGTCCACCGCAACGGTGATCGAGAGCGGCTTAAGTTTAGTATGCTCGGTAGTGATGAGATCATCAAATTGAAGATGATTGGTTTTATCAGTACCAATCTTTTTGAGAAGCTCAGCATGCATCAGCCTGGACTTAAGCGCGAGGTAGCGCATTTTACGATCCACCGTCGTTCGATGGATGCGCAAGATAAGCGCCGACCTTCGCATCGAGACACCAGAGGCTAAAGCATTAAAAAGCTGCACATTAACTCTTCTTTTCTTTTGCCTCCATTCAAGCGTGTGAGTTGCAGCTGAAAATTTCCTTTGGCAATGCTGACATTTAAATCGTTGAATGGCCCTGGAATCATCTTTTCTAAAGTAGTAACCATCCTTTTTACAAAAGGTCATTGTTTGGTAATAAGTGCATTTTAAATTAGGGCAGCCGGTAGACATAGGATGATGACTACAAAAACGCATCAATCCTGAAAAATATAAATAGCTAAAATAATGAGGCTGAGTAAAGAGCTGGTTCAAATTTTCAGAGTTGCTGAACAATTGAGATGGTATGAAAAACCCCACGGTCGTGGGGCAGTTTATAGTTTTTTAAGAAAATCGATAGTTCGTTTTTCTTTAGGAGTACTGAAGATTTCAGTAGGGATTCCTTCTTCCACTATCAGACCACCATCCATAAAGATAACTCTGTCAGCGACTTCGCGAGCAAAATTCATTTCATGGGTCACCACCACCATTGTCATTCCCGAAAGCGCAAGATCCTTCATGACTCTTAATACTTCCCCCACCAGCTCCGGATCGAGTGCCGAGGTGGCCTCATCAAAAAGCATGACTTCAGGGTGCATACAAAGTGCACGAGCAATCGCCACCCGTTGTTGCTGGCCTCCAGAGAGCTCCCGAGGGTAGGCATTGATTTTTTCCAGCAGACCTACTTTTTTCAGGTAATCCCGTGCGCGCTCATGGGCCTCTTCTTTGGTGAGTTTTAAAACATTTTCAGGGGCGATTGTTAAATTTTCTAAAACACTTAAGTGGGGGAATAGGTTAAAACTCTGAAAGACCATTCCTATTTTTGAGCGCTGAAGATCGAGTTCTTTTTCGTTTTGTTTAAAGCCAACTCTGCTGTCATGGAAATAAATTTCACCACCCGATGGAACTTCAAGATAATTCAGGCAGCGCAGAAAGGTTGATTTTCCCGAACCAGAGGGACCGATAACCACCACCACTTCACCTTTAGTGATGACTGTCGATATTTTTTTTAAGACGACATTGTCACCAAATTTTTTTTCCAGGTTTTGAACATTGAGAATAATTTCTTTTGATAAAAGTTTCATTAGACACCTCCCTTGAGCAGGAGGGAGCGTTCAAGCCTTGCGGCGATATAACTTAAAAATAAAACAATGATCAAATAGCCTAAGGCCGCCCAGATATAAACTTCCCAGGGACGAAGGTATTTTGCACCGATTCTTTGTGTGACATAGAGTAGTTCCCCCAGTGAGATAACCGAGACCAATGATGTTTCTTTCGTGAGTGCCGAGAACTCATTGACCACCGGTGGAATAATCCGGCGATAGGTTTGGGGGATGATTATTTTAAACATCGTCTGATAATAACTGAGTCCCAGCGCCATTGCCGCTTCGCTTTGTCCTTTGGGAATAGAGAGAATTCCCGCGCGAAAAATTTCGGCCAAGTAGGCAGCACAGTTCAAAGACAGTGCGAGAATACCGGCGGGGAATGAATCGAGGTTAACGTCAATTAAAGTGGGAACTGCGAAATAGATAAAAAGAATTTGCAGCAAGAGGGGGGTTCCCCGAAACAGGGTAATATAGCCCAGAGCGAGCCAACGAAAAAAACTAAGGCGAGAAATTCTCATCAGGGCAATGATCATTCCCAGTGCAAAACCAATAGTCCCACTGATCAGAGTGAGTTTGAGGGTAATCCACATCCCATCTAAAAGTCTTGGGATGATCATATTGGAAAAGGCCCAAAAACCTAGAGTTTCTTCCATTTCATTGCTCCCTAAATTTTAGGGGCCGTTTTCAGCCATTGTTTATAAACAGCGCTAAATGTTCCATTGGCCTTTATAGTTGCGACAGCATCAGTAAGTGCTTTTAGTAATTTTAAATCAGTTTTTTTGACAGCGATTCCAATTGGCTCTGGCTTCAAGGCTTCACCCGAAACCAGAAAAGTTTTGGCATCCAGGCCTGAATAATAAAGGCCAACAGCTTCATCAATCACGATGACCTCTGCCTGATTGGATTTTAGTGCAGCGAAAGCTTCGGTCGCACCTTTGAAGGCCTTAATTTCTTTAATCGCAATTCCCGAATTTTTGAAATTTTCGACGGCGCTAAAAGATGTCGTGTCGGCCTGGACCGCAACGACTTTTCCAGCGAGTTCTTTTTCACTTTTAATCGGCTTGGCCGTTTTTTTAATGACGAAAACCTGGCCCATCATAATATAGGGAACAAAGCTTACTTGCTGCTTTCTCTCATCGGTGATGTTCATGGAAGACATAATGATGTCGTAGCGATTGGATTTTAGACCTGCCAGAATTCCATCCCATGGCATGACGATGAATTCCGCCTTTACTTTTAAAACTTTGGCAATTTCACGGGCCAGGTCGACGTCGAGCCCTATTGTTTTACCATCCATATCTTCGAATTCCATCGGAGGGTAAGTGGTATCAACTGCGATCCTCAGCTCGCCACTTTTTATGACTGCCTCTAAATCGCGGGCCTCTAAATAAGAAACTGAGAAAGCAGATAGTAGGGCAAATAGCACGAATAAATGTTTCACTAATTCACTCCATGAATAGAAAAAATAAATTTACTGTATAAATGTTTCTGGTTTTCTAAAAAAGAATACTGGAACATCTATCCAAAAGCGATTACCAAATTCATCAATCATCTGGTATTTGCCGCGCATGTTGCCGGATGGAGAATGGAGAGGGCAAAAACTGGTGTATTCGTAACTTTGGCCTGGACCTAGCATTGGTTGCTCGCCAATCACGCCAGAGCCTTGAACTTCATAGACTTTTCCATTTCCATCTTTAATTTTCCAATGGCGATGGATAACTCTGCAGCTAAATTCACCATGATTGGTGATACGTATTTTATAGGCGTAAAAATATTGATTATGTTCGGGGTCGGAACGCTCTGGAACATAAGAGGGAACAACTTCAACCTGAATGTTTTGAGTGGTGGCACTGTAGTATTCTTTGGAGTTGCCAAGGTCATTAGTGAGCGGTGGTAATTCGTTGTGGGTGTCCATTATTGTCCTCTTTGGTGTATCGCATCTATCTACCAAAAACTTTGCGTTATTGAAAGCTCAATTGGTTTCATTGTTCAAACAGAAGTTTGTTGCTAACCAACTAAAATGACTCACTTTTCTCCTGCCTACCGGGTGTACTCGAAAAGTGATCCGTGCTAGAATTTGGGCATTAAGTAAATATTTTTAGGAGATACCACGTGGAAAAAGAAACTGTATCACGCCGTTCATTTTTTAAATTCGCTCTGGCCGGACTGGCCGTTATCCCATTTATGGCAAAAGCGACAAAGTCGATGGCAGCCGACGCTTGTCCTGCAACCGCACCCGCTGGTAAGCAAATCGCTAAACCAGGCGAAGGGATGGCCAAAACTCTTAACTACGTTGAAGACGCAAAAACTTCAAAACACGCTAAGTTCAAAGCAGGCGCAAGCTGTGTAAACTGCAAATTCTATAACGACAAAAAAGCTGAGGGCGGATACGCTCCATGTACAATGATGGGAATGAAATTCGTAACTAATTGCGGATGGTGTTCTTCTTATGTCGTTAAGGCGTAATTTAAAATAGTGATACGGGAGTGAGGTTTATTCTTCGCTCCCGTATTTTTTTTGATAGTTTTTTTTGAAAGTTTCTTGGCCCATTTTTTCAATTTGAAATTCAATCATTTTTCCAAATGTCTCTTCCAGTGATTTTGTCTCCAGCTCTTTTTCCAGAATGGCGAGAGCACTGATACTCGCTTCCAGCGTGGAGAGACTGTGTTCTAATTGACTGGAACGAATAATGTATTTGCTGGCCTCTTGTGTTTCTAATTTTAGCGAGACGAGCTGGTGCAGGTTTTTAGAGAGCAGAAACATTTTACGAGCTTTTTTCCATGTTCCATCAATCAGAATGAGGTGAGTGATGGCGATCTGCCCTTCGGATTTAAGCAGCACACTTTGCTCGGTCGGAAAAAGGACTGCCAGTTGCGTTTGGTGAGCAGCTATTAAGGAATTTAATAGTTCATTCTCGCTAAAATCTTCACCCGTAATCACCGTTATATTCTGAAAGCTCTTTTTCATCAAGGCCACCGTATTGAGGGCATGGCCGCTTTCGCTGGGGTGTTGGAGGACAATGAGGTGGGTGCTGTTGTGTATCGGCCTTAAGCTCTCACAGAGACAGCGAACGAGAATAAAACCACAATCGGCGCACTGCTGGCGTTTAGTCATTATGGCCTCTGGTTCATCGTCTTTTTTTCAGTCGCTCTTTGACACAATTGAGCATGACCGAATTGATAATTTGATGTTTTTTCTCACAGGCCTCTAAGGCCTTTTTGGTGAATTGCAGACATTTTTCTTCGTTTGAAAAGGCAGGATCTTTTCGATGTTTCATGCAAAAGAAGGCCAGTTGTTGATTAATTTCCTGCAAACGTTCCTCATTTTTAGCACTGAGGTGCTGGGATGGAACTATTTTGGGGGAGGGAATTTTGGGAGATGGTGCTTCGTTGCTGCTTTTTGGCGTTTTTGAAGTTGAGCGATAAGTTGGGGCAACATTAAGATCATTTTTTTCAATGGCCTCAAATTCTCTTTGGGTACTGCTGGAATAAACTTTGGGTGTTGATTCATTTTCATCTTGAGGCGTACTGGAGCAAGCAGTAGCTAACAACAACACCGCGGCCGATAGAATAGTATTTGAAATCTTTTTCATTTTTTGAATTATAAACCAATTCCTGCCGAAAGGCTAAAATCGTTTTAGTCGGGTATGGTTGAGTTTTTAGTTCTTTTAGTTAGAATAAAGAAACTAATTAATACTTTTTTGACCTGAGGTTGAGATGAAATATAGATCGGAAATTACTGGCGTTGGCTCCTTTGTTCCCCCTAAAGTTTTTACCAATTTTGATTTGGAAAAAATGATGGATACCACCGACGAATGGATTCAACAGAGAACGGGGATTGTTCAAAGGCATTGGGTTGACGATAATACTTCCAATTCAGATCTGGCCTATGAAGCTTCTATCAAAGCGATTAAAAATGCGGGCCTGGATAAAAATGAAATCGACATGATCATTTTTGCAACCTTGAGTCCGGATCATGATTTCCCAGGAACAGGCTGTTTTCTGCAGGCAAGACTAGAGCTGCCCGAAATTGCTGTTCTTGATATTCGTCAACAGTGTACAGGTTTTCTTTATGCTCTTTCAGTTGCCGATAAATTTATTATTTCTGGAAGTCATAAAAATATTTTAATAGTCGGCTCTGAAATTCACTCTAAAGGTCTGGATAAAACTCCCAATGGAAGAAATGTCGCCGTATTGTTTGGCGATGGTGCAGGGGCCTTTGTGGTTTCAAGAAAAGAGCTGAATAACCCGGCAACTGAATCGCGGATTATTTCAACTCATCTTTATGCTGATGGCGCTTTCGCCAAAGAACTTTGGATTCCGGCACCAGGAACTGCCCTGGGAAAAGACCGAATTAATCACCAGATGCTGGAAGAAGGCCTGCACTATCCACAGATGAATGGCAAAACAGTCTTTGTTCATGCCACCAAAAGAATGGCAGAGTGTTTAACTTCCGCCGTAACTTCTGCCGGGATGACTCTGGCCGATGTTGATCTCTTTTTATTTCATCAGGCCAATCTTAGAATTAATTCAAAGGTGGCCGAAATGCTTTCCATTCCGGAAGAGAAAATCTTTAATACGATTCAACATTACGGCAACACAACGGCCGCTACCATTCCACTTGGGATGGACGATGCAATTAAGGCCGGCGTTCTTAAGAAGGGAATGGTTGTCGCTTCGGCCGCCTTTGGCTCTGGGTTCACTTGGGCCTCAGCACTGTGGCGCTACTAACCTAACATTTGCTTACAAAATTGCATTTGACTTGCAAATTCTGCTTGCAGTCTGTCATCCTATTTATTCAAAAACATAAATCAAGGATGATATATGAAATTCAAGCTACTGATTGGCCCACTGGTTATTTGTTCTGCATTTCTTTCAAGCGCCCATGCAACACCATTTAACGGCTATATTGTAAAACTTAAAAAAGGTTCAAATTTTTTAGAGCAGAAATCTGTGTCTCAATTTGGTCAAGTCACTAAAGTGGCCCAAACTTCTTTTGGTACTTTTGCCCGACTTGAAACCAACAAAGGATTAAGCGATAAGGCGTTTGCTGATTTTGCCAGCAGTTCTGAAATTGAATACATCGAACCAAATTATATTATCTCTTTAAATAAAGTGCAGGCCGGTGAAGAAGCCCCTGCTCCCAAAGATGCTTCCTTTAAAAAGCAATGGGGAATGAAGAACGACGGAAAAAATGGAAGCGTATTTTCTTCCGGTCTTGCCGGAGAAGATATCAATGTTCTTCGAGCATGGTCGATTACCAAAGGTGGCAAAGATATAAAGATAGCGGTGATCGACACAGGTGTTGATTACACTCATCCTGATTTAGCTGCACAGATGGATGTGAACACTGCTGAACTTAAAGGAAAGGCAGGCGTAGATGATGACAATAACGGATACGTAGATGATATTTACGGATACGACTTCGCCAATAAAGATGGCGACCCTCAAGACGGACACGGACATGGGACTCACTGTGCAGGTGTCATCGGTGCAAGTCATAATTCTGCCGGGGTGGCAGGAGTCATGGCCGACGTAAAAATAGTAGGGATTAAATTTTTATCTGATGCTGGTTCTGGAGAGACAATTGATGCGATCGCAGCGATTGACTACGCCATTAAAAGAGGCGTGCAGGTTATGTCAAATTCTTGGGGTGGCGGAGATAAAGAACAATCACTGGAAGACGCAATTAAGTCAGCTGAGGCAGCAGGCATCACTTTCGTAGCTGCCGCTGGAAACGAATCTGCTAATAACGATTCAACCGCTTCTTATCCTGCTAACTACGAAGTATCGAATGTTATTTCGGTAGGCTCTTATACTTCCGCCGGTGCTAAATCAAGTTTCTCTAATTATGGTTTAACCTCAGTCCATGTGACTGCCCCGGGCTCGGGCATACTTTCAACCTACAAAAAAGGTGGATACACTTCAATGTCTGGAACCTCAATGGCCACTCCTCATATTGCAGGCGTGGTGGGTCTTTTACTTTCTAAAGAACCTACACTTACTCCGGCGCAAATCAGAGAACGCTTGATTAAAACCTCGGTAAAAACTTCTAAACTATCAACAGCTTCGTTTTCAGGTGGAAGAGTTGATGTTTATCAGGCCTTATCTAATAAATAGATATTATTAGATTAGCCAATACTCCAAAAGAGTATTATAAAGGGCCCAAAGCATTAAAATTTTGGGCCCTTTTTTTATGAATGAAATAATATATAACAAGCGTATTACATTTAAAAAATCAGTTCGCGATGGGGACTCTCTGGTTCTTATTGATTTTCTGGCCGCTCATTCCAATCTTTCAAAAAGTGTTCTCAAAAAAGTTTTAAATAATGGCGGCGTCTGGGTTCGGTTGTTTAAGAACGCCAGACTTATGCGCAACCGACGAGCGACTCAGGAAATTAATCTCGATTCTTCGGTTGAATTTTATTACGATCCAAAACTCACCGCGATGGAAATACCAGAGGCCAAAGAAGTTTTTAAATCACGGGAGTGGGGACTTTGGTACAAGCCCCAAGGCCTGCTTTCTCAGGGGACGGAGTTTGGCGATCACTGTTCGATCTTGCGCCAGATTGAAAAGGCCAAAAATAAGGCCTGGCTCGTTCACCGCCTGGACCGTGAGGCCAGCGGCTTAATGCTTTTTGCTTATACTAAAAATGCGGCCAGACTTTTTTCAGAACTTTGGCAAAAACACGAAGTGCGAAAAATCTATAAGGTGGAAGTGGTGGGAGTAATTGCCGAGGCAGGCGAAATAAACCTGGAGTTAGATGGCAAGCCGGCCAGAACAACTTATACTGTTCTAGAGACCGGAGCGCACACTTCCAAACTACTGGTAGAAATTCATACCGGCAGGCTTCATCAGATCAGAAGACATTTAGAGATGATTGGTTACCCGGTTTTGGGAGATCCTCAATACGGCGTCGGAAATAAAAATACCGCCGGACTTCGTTTGATGGCGTTTCAATTAATATTCCGTGATCCATTCACGCAAAAAGAAATTAATTTTCAACTGCCGGAAAAAGAACTAGGCGTAGTTTTTTAATTTTATTTTTATAAAGCACAATTAAAAGACAACACATACAAAGAAGTCCAATGGCCAGTCCCATCCACAGACCTCTGGCTTCCAGTCCTAATTGATAAGTTAGATAACACCCAATTGGAAGTCCTATTATCCAATAAGAGACAAAGCCTAAAATCATCGGAATTTTTGTTTCCTGTAATCCTCGCATCACTCCTGATAAAACGACCTGTAGCCCATCAGGCAATTGAAAAATTCCAACCCAAAATAGAAGTGAGCTGGCATAGGCGATGATCGCCTTATCGGAACTAGCTACTCCCAAAAGAGTTTCCGGGATGCTTAAGTAAAGTGTGGCAAAAATGATTTGAATGATAAAGGCCAGGAATAAAGCACCAAGTGAGTATCGCAAAATTCCTTCCAGCGATTTTTTTCCAAGTTGTTCACCGACTAAAACTGATACACTGGAGCCAATGGCCAGCGGGACCATAAAAGTGAGGGAGGTTAAATTGATAACCAGACTTTGTGAAGCCGATGCCACCAGGCTCATTTTTCCCACCAGCACCGTGACGGTGCTGAAAACCAAAACTTCACATAAAATAGTAAATGAAATAGGAAGTCCCAATTTAAAAATCTTTTTTAAAGTCTCATTGTTTCTCTCTGCTTTATAGACACATGTTCTTTTCATATAAATAAAAAGAATTATCGCCATCATGATTCGACAGAAACTGGTAACAATCGCAGCTCCCAGTACTCCCATTTCTGGGATCGGACCCCATCCAAACATAAAGAGCATGCAAAGTAGAACATTCACTAAATTAAAAAAGAGTATTAGGCCGTTGGAGACATAAGTCTTTCCCTCGGCCTGCAGTGATTCTTTAATTGCCTGAAAAAGAAGAGCAGGCCAAATGGAAAATGTTGTCCATTTTAAATAGAGCGCTACGGTTGAAGCGATTTCAGGATTTAAAGCAAGCCACTCGATATTATAGGAGAGAAGTAATAGGGCTGACATAATGAGCATTGAACTTAAAGTTGCAACGATCAGTGAATTGAAGAGTAAGGTGGGATCGTTTTTTCCTTTTCCTCTAATCTCTGAGGCAAGTGGACCTGTGCAGAGGAGAATTCCGATTCCCACCATTAAAAAAGGCGCAAAGATAGCAGACGCAACGCCAATGGCAGACACCGCCTGAGCAGAATAGTGGCCGGCAACAATGATATCGCCCACCCCAAATAGCATTTGTCCAATTTGCCCCGTGATTATGGGAAGAGAGAAAAAGAAAATTTCTTTGAGTAGCTTTAAGTATTTCATGAGTTGTGAGTTTACAAACAAAAATAAAACTTGGAAAATGAAAAGACATAAACTTAGAAAGGAAATCCCTTGGAAAAATCTCAGTCAGCTGATTCTTCACCAAAAACTGAAGAATACGAAGATATTAATCAGCGCAGCTCAACTAAAACCGGATTTAGCGCTCTTTTTGAAAACGTTTTTCGAAAACTGGGTAATTTTGCCTTTCTTTTATTTTTAATTCCCGTCATTTTTATTTGTGTTTTTTGCTTGGCCGTCGCCCTTACTCCGGGATTGATGCTTCTGCAGTGGATTGGCCCGCATATCGCCGAGTATTCCTTACTGCTTAAATCCTTTTGTTATGCTTTCAGTGTGGCCGCGGGATTTTTGGCCTTTATTGTGACTTTGATTTTCATTGTGCCAATCATGAATTATCCGATCATTCCATTTGTTAAACCTAATAGAGGCGCGTGGTTTTCGATTGAGTCAATGCCATGGTATTACCATAACGCTCTTACTTATTTGGTTCGTTACACCATCCTGGACCTGATCACTCCATCGCCCCTCAATATTTTATTTTTTAAAATGATGGGAATGAAAGTGGGGAAAGGTGTTTTAATCAATACTTCTAACGTTTCTGATCCATGCCTGATTATCCTGGAAGATTATGTCACCATCGGTGGATCGGTTTACATGATGGCCCATTATGGAATGAAGGGATTTTTAATCATCGACAAGCTTCATATCAAAAAGGGGGCAATGATTGGATTGGCGGCCAAGCTTTTAGGGGGAGTGACGATTGGTGAAAAAGCAGTTGTTGGACCTAACGTTGCTGTTTATCCCAAAACCGTTATTAAGCCAGGTGAAAAATACGGAGTGCCAGTTACAACAAGCACTCCCACAGCTACTTAATCGCCTTAAACATCGCCAGCGCTTTTTCCTTTTGTCCTTTATAAGCAACAATGGGATGGGGATAATCTTTTCCGATAAAACACTGGGCCTCTATTTGCTCGACTAAATCTGTGTCGTGTGGAGCATGGATATCTTTGTTTTTGAAATGACTTAATTCTGGACACCACTGGCGAATAAAAATTCCTTCCGCATCAAATTTCTCAGATTGATTATACGGATTAAAAATTCGGAAATAGGGTTGAGCATCCACACCGGTAGAAGCTGACCACTGCCAGCCTCCGTTGTTGGCGGCCATATCGTAATCCAGCAACTGCATAGCGAAGTACTGCTCACCCTTTCTCCAGTCAACCAGCAATGTTTTAGTGAGAAAGGAGGCCACCACCATCCGCAAACGATTATGCATTAGGCCGCTAGCATTTAAACATCTCATCGCCGCATCGACCAGGGGATAACCGGTCTGTCCTTCACACCAAAGTTGAAAATGTTTATTGGATCCACTCCAAACAATTTTATCGTATTCTGTTTTAAAACAGTGAGTTTCTACTTTGGGATAAACATCAAGAATAACCTGATAAAAGTCGCGCCAGATAATTTCAGAAAGCCAGGTACTATAACCTTCGTTGTTTTTTTCGAGACTGAGGCGAATCATGTCTCTGATCGAAAGATTTCCCATGCGAATATAGGGTGAGAGGTTTGAGCATTGATTGAGGGCCGGTATATTTCGAGCTTCTTTATAGTTAGAAATAAATTTTTTAAAATGCTCCAGACGTTTGAGCGCTTTGGAACTCCCACCGTGGAGAGCAATTTCTGTCTTTTTAAAATTAATGGTTTGAAACCAGTCTTTTTTTAAAACGGATTCCGGATTTTGATAGGGCGCGAGTTTTTTGAGGTTGCATTTAAAATTGGGAACGACTGATTCCTGTGCTCTAAACGTTTCAAGCCATTTATTTTTATATGGAGTGAAGACTTTATAAATTTCTCGCTGGCCGGTGAGTACTTCTTTTTTTTCGTAGAAGACATGGTCCTTAAAGCTGAAAACCCCAATCCCATTTTTTTGCAGTCTGTTGGCTATTTCTTCGTCGCGCTTTTTTGCCGATGGTTCATAGTCGCGGTTAAAATAGAGGTTTGAAATGTTGAATTCCTCAACTAATTTTGGAATTTCAATTTTAGGATCGCCATAACGAACAATTAAACTTGATCCGTGCTTATTCATTAGTGCTTCTAGTTCAAGCAACGACTCCATAATGAAGGTGACTCTTCGGTCGGAGCGATTTTTTAGAAGGGATAAGATCTTTTGATCAAAGATAAAAGCGATATAAGTCTGCTCGCCATTTTTAAGCGCAGCTGAAAGCGCGTGATGATCATGCAGTCTTAAATCTCTTCTGATCCAGCATAAATTATTATTTGTCGTCTTTGGCAAAAATGGCCTCCAAGGCCTTGGTGATCGTATCATATTTAAAACTGAAACCCACTTCCTTCAATCGTTTCGAAATCACCTGTTGAGAATCCAGGATGACGGATGCCATTTCTCCAAAAGCAATTTTGAGTGGTAGCACGGGAACGGGAATCAAAGTTGGTCGATGAATAGCACTGCCTAGCGCTTTGGTAAAATCAAAATTGCTAACCGGTGAATTGGTGGAGGCGTTGTAGACTCCATGGTAATTAGGGTCCAGGGCAGCATTGAGATAAATACTAATCAGATCATCATAATGAATCCAGCTCATCATTTGATTGCCATCGCCAATCGGGCCGCCCAGACCAAGTTTGAAAGGGGGAAGCATTTTTTTTAAAGCACCTCCATTTTTTTCCAAAACAACAGAAGTACGGATGATTACTTTTCTTTTGGTCTTGCTCAATCCCTCGGTTGCCGCTTCCCATTGTTTACAGAGCTCGGCCAGGAAGTTATTTCCAAGTGGCGAGTCCTCATCCAGGACTTTGGTGGTATTAACCGGGAAAATTCCGATGGCAGAGGCCGAAACAAAAAAATCCAGAGGAGCATTCAGTGATGTTTCGATTTGTTTGATTAAGTTTTGGGTGGCATCCACTCGAGATTCTTTTAATTTTTTTTTCTGCTCGGCCGTCCATCTTTTAGCTGCGATATTTTCGCCCATTAAATTGATAACGCCATTGATGCCCTGGAGAGCTTCGGAGGGAGGAAGCTCGAGATTGTTTCTCCACTCAAACGCCGTGACTCGATCTTGGGGAAAAATTTCTTTGGCCTTATACTTATTTCTGCTCAATATGTGAATGTCATGACCTAAATCGACTAATTGATTCGTCAGTTTTTTTCCAACAAAACCAGTGGCCCCAGTAATCAAAATTTTCATCTGTTAACTCCCGGTTATTATAAAATTTCTTTGATCTCTTTTAAAATATCTTTAGGTTTGTCAGTCGGGGCATAACGAGCGTGTGGCACACCCGACTTATCGACGAGGAACTTTGTAAAATTCCACTTAACCGCCTTGGAGCCCAAAATGCCAGGAAGGGATTCTTTTAAAAATGAATACAGAGGCGCGGTGTTCTCACCGTTGACATCGACTTTTGAGAATAAGGGAAAAGTTACATCGTAATTCAAACTGCAAAAATTTTTAATTTCTTCCGCATCCCCCGGCTCTTGTGAACCAAATTGATTGCAGGGAAAAGCTAAAATTTCCAGACCCTGATTATGGTATTCGCGATAAATTTCTTCCAGTTCTTTGTATTGAGGGGTAAAGCCACACTTGGAAGCGACGTTGACGATCAACAATGTTTTCCCTTTGTATTGGGCGAGTGGAACGGCTTCACCCTGAATATTTCTGGCCTCATAATCGTAAATAGTTTTGGTCATATTTTTTCTCCTCAAACTTGTTTTGACTTTGAAAAATTGTAAGCCAAGAATAAGATAGAGCATAGACATATTGGTCAGATAGCAGTTTTACAAGGATAGTAATGAATGAATGCAATTGAGGTCCAGGGAGTCAAAAAATCTTACGGGATCGATTTCTCGCTCCACGATGTTAATCTTACCGTGGGAAAAGGAAAAATCTTTGCCCTGCTTGGTCCCAATGGTGCGGGCAAAACGACGCTCGTTAAGCTGATTCTCAGTTTGATGCATGTCGATCAAGGCTCGATTAAAATACATAACCGGGATGCAACTGATCACCGTTCCCGAATCGGGGTGGCGTTTATACCTGAGAAATTTAGTTTTTTTCCTTATTACACTGTTCGCGGTGTGCTGGAATTTTTTGGGGCGATGAAAGGGCTAAGCGGCTTGGCGCTCAAGCAGCAAATTGATGATGCCCTCAGTGAATTAAGTATTAAAGAACTAGAAAATCGCAAATTGCAGTCACTGTCTAAAGGTCAGGTGCAAAGAACTGGACTTGCGACGCTTTTGATCGGTGACAATGATTTGCTGATTATTGACGAACCTTTTTCTGGATTGGATCCAATCGGGATGCGGGACTTAAAAGAAATTTTAAGAAAACAGCGCTCACTTGGAAAGACTGTTTTTATTAATTCTCATATTCTTTCTGAGATGGAATTAATTTGTGACGATGTGGCCATTTTGAATCAAGGTGAAATTCTTTTTAGTGGCAGTGTCGAGAGTATAATGGCCCAGGGCCAGTCACTGGAAGATTTTTTCTATCAACTCGTAAGTAAAAAAGAACAACCTGGCGCATAAGGATTATATATGACTACTTCAAATAGCATTCAATGGAAAGCGATGCTCAAAGATACCATTTTAAAAGAATTGAGAAGCAAGACTCTGATCTTTATTTTTATTGCTACCACCCTGATGATTTTTTTAGCGCACTCTCTGTTAAAGATGTTTATCAATAATAATGATCCAGCTTCAAATATCATGATTAGTGGAACCAATAGCTTGACCTTCATGTTTAGTATCATCAATGCATGGAGTGTAGTGATTGCCGGAATTTTTGGCATTAGTTCCATTCGCTCTGATTTTAAAGATAAAATTATTTATCAATACCTGGCCTTTCCTTTTTCACGAACTCAGTATATGTTCAGCCGAATTATCGGGACCTGGATGCTGGTCTACAGCTATTATCTCTATTCCTATTTGTTGTCGGCCTTACTTTTTTCAATGGCGACTCAGTCCTTGGCGCTGCAATGGACACATTTGATAAGCATGTTGCTGATGGGGCTTTATGTTTTATTAATCATCATTATTTCATTTCTTTATTCGATGTTTGCCGGAAAAATTGGCTCTTTCTTATTGCTGATTGCAACGGTCATTGCCATTTCGGTTTCAAATTCTTCTATGAGGATGGTGGTTCTCGCTGACTATGTGAAAGAAGTCAGTATCTTTAAAGTTCTTGGAATGATTGTTTATTTCTGTCTGCCAAGACTTAATTACCTTACGGAGTTAGCAAGTGCTGTCATGACCAAAGAAGAAATTAAAATGAACATCGGACTTGAGTCACTCCATTTTGTACTCACTACCTGTTTATTGCTCTTTCTTGGAGACCTGCTGGTAAAACGAAAGAATTTTTAGGGATCCCTGGCATTGGGGGATGAATATTATTCATTATGAGAATTTATTTTTTACTCATTATTACCGCGATTGCACTGTCATTTTCGACGGCTTATTTTGCCCTAAATCTCGAAAAAAATAATATTGCACTAAAAAAAGATATTGTTGAAATCGAAGGACTCGCGCACGCTTTTGCCAATCTTCACAAGGCACAAGCAGTGCTTGATTTGAGTGCGATGTATCCCAGCAGGGACTTATTTCAACTGATTAATCCTATTAGTATCTATTCAAACAGTGATGTCGTGGTCCAGGATGCTTTTGTTTCCCGGCCATGCCACAAGACGTCGGAGCGCATGAGCAAACTTTCATTTGATAAGAATGAAATTTGGGAAGATTTTAGATGTTTAAGAATTTCTAAGCTTCCAGCTCCTTTTTTTGAAGCTCCTCCGCTGATTCATGATAGCGGAATCAGCTTCGCTTTTTTTGCCTATTCCTCAGGCCGAGAGCCTTTTAACACCCCGGAATGGGTTAAGGGCAATATTAATTATTTTCATGTTTCAGAACTCAACTTACTTCCATCCACCAGTCTCGAGGGAAATTTTAAAATACTTTCCATGCTCTCTAAAAATGATTTTGAAGAGATTGTTGCGGGAGGTAAGCACATTCTCTCAAAAGATTTTTATCTCACCAAACTAGATAGTGATCGTGATATCAAATACAATGTTTATCCCAGAGCGCTATTTGATAATTTTCTCAAAGAAAAATCTTATTTTATCAAAGATTACAAACCTGGGGCGCAGTGTTTTTATCAGGATGGGAAGTTGTGCTGGGAGAAAACAAGCAATAATATTTTACAAATCTTTAAGCGTTCATCGATCATTATATTTCTGACTTCCATGCTGGTTCTCTTCTTGATTGCCATTATTCTTTTTAGAAAAATTCGGCAACAAAAATATGAAGAAGAAAGAAAAAGGCATGCGCTAAGAGTTCTTACTCACGAGCTTCGCACGCCCATCTCCAACCTGTTGCTGCAGGTTGAAATGATCAATAAACAATCGGACATCATTCCCGCCGCTATTCTGGAAGATTTTTTAAAGATGGAAAGCGAAGTATACAGACTCAAGCGGCTTGCCGAAAAAAGCAGCAGTTACCTTCAAACCCATGAGGCCCATGCCTCTGTGGGGTCGATGAGCACCCAGTCCCTTTCGATTAATCATTTACTATCCGAAATGTTGGAGACTTATAAAGATAAAAATATTCAGTTTCAACCTCTGAAGCATGATCAGCCTATTAATGTAGATGTTTATTGGCTCAATATTTGCCTGAAGAATTTAATTGAAAATGCATTTCTTCATGGTTTGCCACCGGTTAAAGTAAGTCTGGTGGAGCAAAAAGACTATTTGCGAATTGAAGTTGAAAACGGCGGGAGTTGCCCGTTTTCCTCACTGGAAGAGATGCTAAAAGCTGATCGTGTTGGTAAAACCAGTAGCGGCCTGGGGGTAGGATTAAGTATTGTCCAAAGAATCATGAATGAAATGAACGGCAAATTACTTTTTACAAAAAACCCTACGACTTTCTCCCTGCTTTTAAGAAAAAAAACCTAAGGAAACAAGCAAAGATGAAACAAATCCTAATCATTGAAGACGATGAAAATTTGGGCAAATCATTAAAAAAGATTTGTGAAGGCGAGGGCATGATTTCTCATCTGGTTACCAGCCTGGCGGAAGCTAAAAAATTGGTTTCAAACTCAATCGACGTTATTGTTTTAGATTGGATGTTGCCTGACGGTCAGGGAATTGATTTTTTAAAAGAAATCAGATCCAAAAATATTGCCGTCCCGGTAATCATGCTTACCGCCAGGAGCGATCTGATTGATAAGGTTCTGGGACTTGAGAGCGGGGCCAGTGACTACATGACCAAACCATTTGAATCCCGAGAACTGATTGCCCGAATCAGAGTACAGCTCAGAGGTTCCGAAAATCACAAATCAGCTGCTGAGAATGAACGAATCGTATCGGGAAAATTGATTTTTAATTTATTGGCCCGTGAAGTTATCTTTGAAGGAAAAAAGATAGTTCTCACTAAAATGGAATATGAATTATTAAAAATTCTGGCCGAAAATCCCAAGCAGACTTTTACCCGTGAAAATTTATTGGACAAGGTTTGGGGTTATGAAAATTTTCCAACCACCAGAACGGTCGATACCCATGTGTTGCAGGTGCGACAAAAAATTTCGGATGACATTATTGAGACGGTCAGAGGTCTAGGCTACCGCTTAGGGCAAACTCAATAAAAAAGATGATTGTTAGCTCGAATTGACAAAAAGTTGTCTTAGAACTGACTTCTATAAATGGCCCCATGTTACGATCAGTAAGCTAAGTCAAGAGACGAAGAAACCACTAACTTGAGAGGAAACATGAGAATAAAAATGAACATTAAAAATGGCCTGGTCTTATTTTTGGGAGCAACCCTGCTGTTGAGCGTGGGCTGTACTTCCAACGACAAAATGAAAGAACAAATTGCTCAGGTGTTGAAAGACAACCCTAAAGTTTTAACCGATGCCATTGAAAAACATCCGGCCGAATTCATCACCGCGCTTCAAAATGCCGCCAAAAATGCTCAGGAAGAAATGGGCAAAAAGCGAGAAGAGGAAGAAAAGCAAAAACTTCAAGAGTCGTTTGATAAACCGCTGATTGCCGAGATTAGAAAAGACGAATCGATCCGCGGGCCGAAGGATGCTCCCATCACTTTGGTGGAATACTCCGATTTTGAATGTCCATTTTGTTCACGCGGCTACGAAACAGTTCAGAGCTTAATGAAAAAATACGAAGGGAAAATACGTTTCGTTTACAAACATCTCCCGCTTAGCTTTCACGAGCAGGCAATGATCTCGGCCCAATACTATGAGGCCATTAGGTTACAAGATGAGAAAAAAGCTTTTCTATTTCACGATGAAATTTTTAAGAATCAGGCAAAACTTAAAAATGGTGTGACTTTTCTGAATACTCTGGCCAAAGAAGTGGGCGCTGATCTAAACAAACTTAAAAAAGATTTAAATTCTGAGGCCGTCACAAAAAGAATAGAGGCCGATATCGCCGAAGCTGGATCTTTTGGAATGCAGGGGACTCCTGGCTTCTTATTGAACGGCATTCCGGTTAAGGGAGCTTATCCCGCAGAGTATTTTGTAGGTTTGATTGAGGAATTACAAAAGAAAGGAAAAATAAAAATTTAGTTTTTCGTTATGGAGGCCAGACAACTAAGATGTAGTTGTCTGGCCTTCATTAAATATCCTTTTAAATATTCTTTCTTAGAGCGTCGACGATGTTCATGTGGGCCGCTCTTTTGGCCGGAATATAAGTGGCAATCACGGATGTGACAAAGGCCAGGGCGCTAGCATAGAAGACCGACGAAAATAAGAAATTTATATGTAAAGTAAAGGGCACCGAAGCCCCTGGCATTTCAGTGACTATTTCCGCCGCGTGAATCATTTGAATAATACCGAAGGACGCAATGGAGCCGAAGATGGTTCCCGCCAGAGTGAGCAGTAAACTTTCCAATACAAACTGGGCGATAACATCAGTGCGAGATTCTCCAAATGAACGGAGGGTTCCGATCTCACCGGTTCTTTCTACCACCGACATACTGACAGCATTTAAGATCCCAAGGAACATCAGCGCTAAAAGAATACATTCGATCAGACGATTTTGGACACCGTAGAATTTGTCGACTTGTCTAAAAAGCACCGCTAATTCTCTCCAGGTGCGCGCTAATAGATTGGTCTTGCCACTTTTAAGTTCAGAGTTGATTTTGGGGAGCAAGCTTTCAGACTGGGGAAGTTTGGCAAATTTTAAAACGGCAAGATCGACGTTGGGCGTATCAAGGATAGTTTGGGTGAGGGCCAGAGGAATATAGATTACCTGGGCGTCGATTTCATCAATGCCTGCCGAGAAAATTCCAGAGACCGTTAAGTCCATGGCATTCATCACGCCGTCAACCGTATTGGTTAAGACCGTAATTTCATCACCGGGCACCACGTTCATTTGTTTGGCGAGCAGTTGACCGATCATTCCTGATTTTTCATTATTATCAGTAAAAAATTTTCCAGACATGATTCTCATACTGGTTGTAAAATTGGGTTCTCCAACCGTATCAATCCCGATAATTTTTCCACCGATGGAAAGATCGCCATTACTAACCAGACCAAAAAAGCTTAAGCGGCCGCTGATCTTAGTAATTTCAGGATGCGCCCCTTTAAGTTCTTTGAGTTCTTCAAGGTTGAATAATCTTTCTTTGCGACTTTCTTTTCCAGGACTCCAGTATTTCTCTCTGGCAATTTGCATATTTCCGTATTGGTTTTCGGCCGCAATGTATTTAAGTGACTGAAGGACAAAGTCTGCCAGTCCGTGAAAGAGAATGATCGAACAGACTGCTCCAGCAATCATTCCAATGGAAAGCAGACTTCGCAAACGGTGGCGGGTGATGCTTCTCAGTGCAATTTTAAAACGCATGCGGCTGAACATTTTTTTTAAATTTAATGAATTCATTTTGTCCCTCCAACTCTTACTTCGCCGGTAATCTGGCCATCGGTAATTTTAATCTGACGATGGGTTCGGGAGATCAGATCTAAATCGTGACTGCAAAGCATGACCGTCACTTTTAAATCTGTCTGCAGCCGCATTAAGAGTTCAAAAACTTCGTCTGAGGTTTTGGTATCCAGGTTGGCGGTGGGTTCATCAGCTAAAATCAGTGCGGGATTTTTAACAATGGCGCGGGCGAAGGCCACTCTTTGGCGCTGGCCTCCGCTTAATTGCGAGGGGCGATGGTGAGCGAATTTCTCCAGCCCAACCTTAATAAGGGCCTCTCGCGCCCGCTCAATTCTTTCAGCTTCAGAAATATTCAAAAGCATCAGTGGATACTCAACATTCTCCAGAGCATTAAGTAGTGGCAGCAGATTAAAGGTTTGAAAAATAAATCCAATTTCCTGAGCGCGGATCAGCGAGAGTTCATTGTCAGAGATATTTTTTATATTTATATTTTTGAAAAAAAGATCGCCTTTGGTTGGTGGATCGATCAGTCCTGCTACATTAAGCAGCGTGGTTTTTCCACTTCCTGATTTACCGGATAGACCGATGAATTCGCCTTTTTCAATTTTTAAATTGATGTTTTGAAGAGCGGTAAAGTCGGTACCTTCGCCTGAAAATGTTTTGTGAATGTTCACAAAATTTAAAATAGTATTAGTCGTCATATTCACCAAGTCCGGTTATTAAAGTTGAAAATAGTTTTTCAGGGAAAAGAAGATGCTGCTGACGTTTCTGAGCTTCTTAAGGTTACTTTGTTCATCACCAAAATATAATTCTCCACCAATTTTTAAATCAGTCGAGCTGTTAACAGGCCAGCTTAAAATACTTTGCACTGACTGGCCGGTGTGCTCCAGTTCATGAGTGTAAGAGAGTTCCAGGGTTTTATCGCTGCCAAGATTTTTTGAAAGTTTCCCGATGACATATTGTTCATTTTTAGAGCGAAATGAATTGGGCCTGACTTCGCCGAGTGTCGACTGGGCGAAAATCAGCACTCCGGAATAATCATTATAGGTGGGAGTGTCGAGACTGAGGAGTGCATTAAGGGAAGTGGTTGGAAGGGAGAGGAGTTCGCCCGTCTCGGCCACATAATTAATCATTCGATCACGGGTTTGGACAATATCTGTTCTGAAAACAAAATCATAAATTGTTTTTGCAAGGGATAGGCCATAACTTTGAATTTTTTGGTGTTCTTCTTTAACGGTTATATTGCTCAGGTCCGCTGATTGCAGTGAATAGTGAGGATCGCGCGAAAGATAGGAATAAGTAAAGAGCGATAGATCTAACCCGCCATAACTCGCGGCCAACTTGCCACCAACTTCTGTCGTTTTGAAAATTGCAGGTGATTTTTGTTTGATAACCGTTAGTGAGCTTTGGGGTATTAGATTACCAGCGTATATTTCAACGGGAAGAGTTTTTGAAAATCGTGGTTCGGGTGAAACAAGTAATTGCATAGAGCCCGAAAGATCGCCACTTGAAAAAAAGAGTTTCCCGTTAAAAAGTAAAAGAGGCAAACGAGCTTCGCTGGCTTCACTGTAAAGTGTTTCGCGCTGATCTTTGGGATTGATGATATCGGCATAGTTAAATCCAAAAGCTTCGCCCCACACAACTTCCTGGTAGCCAAGTTGCACCACCCAGTTGTCACTTTTATATTTGAGATAGTTTTCACCCAGGTAGGTGTCAAAAATATCTTTTTTAGCAGGTGTGCTTTTGGTGCTCAAATCACTGGCAATTGAATTGCTAGTCCAGCGCAGTTGATTGATCGCAACCAGACTTGGACTAAATTCGGTAGAGTGTTCAAACTGCGCGTGAGTCTGTTGGGCGTAGTTGCGCGATTTCTCCTGGGTGTAGGAGGAGAGTCGAGCGGAGAGGTTGCCCCTCATCTGATAGCGCCAGTCTTCGGAGCGCACTTCGGTCGAGGCCACGATAAAAGTAGCAATGAGGATAGAAGGAAAAATAAATTTCTTGAAAATCAAAATTCCAGCCTTTCTTTGTTAAAGAGACTGTCGCTGAAGCTTTCTGGCCGATGCTCACTGAAAACCAGGGTCGAAACTTTATCTTTTTGTAGGTAGTCCTGAATAACCATTTTGGTTGCGCGTGACATTCCTTGAATCGGTTTGAAGTCTTGAAATTTTGCTCGTTTTAGTGGTTTGCCTGAAAGTGCAAAAAAAGTGGCCTCGATTGGACTGTAGTCTTTTTTTGAGACAACATATTCAATTTTTCCATAAGTCACTTTATTATTTTTGGCCTTTAGGTCCAGACGATAAACATTAGATGTGTCTGTTTTGTCGGTGGGCAAAAGAGTGGCCTCATAGTCTTCAGCATAATTGGTGCGGGCAATATCGCCGTTGGAGACCTGCCCGGTAAGTTTTTGTTCCAGCGAAATTCGCAGTGCTTTTTTAATGTTAGGAGTAAAGAGCCAGATGTCATAATCGCGCATTAAAAGTTTTCTGCCACGAGCTCTTTCTGGTTCTGTTTGTTCGGTTATGGAGTGATTCACATCTTTGAAGGCGACGTGATAAATTTCTTTTTTATTATCCTGATCACTAACCGTTACATTGAATGAATGCGAAATATTTCCCAAACCTCTTTTTAAGTCGGCCTTTTTAACAATGTCGTTTGGACTCATTTCGGCAAAGCTGTTGAGGGGAAGAATAAGGAGGGTCGATAATAAGTAGGCAGCAATTTTCATGAGTTCTCACCTTAGATCGTAGAAGTTTAAAATATTATCTAATTGTATTAGAAATTCTGGAACTAACCAATTGGAATGAACTGCCACCAAAAGCTTGAGTGTTTTACTTTTAACTGTCGTCTATCTGACCCGACTGAAGGATTTAAAGACAGCGGTCAGCCCTAGAACCCACGCCAAACCCAGTAGCATGCCACTGGTCACATCGCTCGGGTAATGAACTCCAAGATAAAGGCGAGAAAAGGCAATAAGCAGAACGATCAGTGCAGTAGAAAATAAAACAGTTGAAATGAGGGCCTTGGAATGAAGATGGCGACAAACCAAAAAGGCCATCGAAAAAAAAGTAGCAGTAGAGACCAGGGCGTGGCCGCTGGGGTAGGAAAGTCCTTCAACTTCAATTAAGCGCGGGATAATTAATGGTCGCTCTCGGGCGATAAGCGTTTTGAAGATTCCCATCCAAACAGTAGCACCGATGACATTTAGGGCAAGGAAAAGAGCACCCATTCTATCTTTTTTAACCAACAAGGCCACTAGTCCTATGAGGGTAAAAATACTGAGACAGGTTGCTGAACCCAAGGCGGTGATATCGACGGCGATGCCATTGAGGGTCGGGGTTCTGATGTGTTCGGAGATAAAGAGAAGAATGGGTTCGTCGATCGTTTTAAAATTTTTATGTTCCAAAAGCTCAGAAGTGAGCTTCATAAAAAGACCCAGAAACAAAAAGGCCCCCGAAAACCAGAGGATTAACTTGTTATTTCGAGGAGAAGAGAGATTGAGGTACTTATTCCAATTAATCATGGGGATAAGTTTAACAGTTTGTTTGCTAGTTCCAAAGAAAATTTGCTAGTCTTATTAAATGAAAAATAAAAATTTTTTAAAACGTCTCATTCACGCTTTGCAAGGCCTGCAAGCTGCCTGGCTTAGTGAGAGAAGTTTTCGCACCCAAGTCATTATGACGGTGTTGGTTTTACTTTCTCTGATTGTTCTTAAACCCTCTGCTGTATGGGCAGCGCTTATTGTCCTGGTGATCGGTGCCACCTTGGGGGCGGAACTCTTAAACACTGCCTTGGAATATGTAATCGATTTATTACACCCTGAAATTCATCCCCAAATCGGCAAAGCAAAAGATTGTGCAGCTGCTGCCGTCTTGGTTCTTAGCTTTTCTTCGATTCTTATCTTTCTTTTTTTTCTCTACGACAAATATATGTCTAATAGTTAATTTCTAAATTTGCTCCCATTCGACCGTCTGGTCTGAGGAAAGGCAGTAAGCGGGAGCTTGTCTGATTGTCGCTAATGGTTCTACCACTATCAACCAGCGTTTTTCCCAGCATATGGCCCATGGCCAATGCCAGAGGAAAATCGCTCGCCCAATGATAACCATAATTGACTGCTTGAAATGAAATGAGCGCCAACAATGTATACCCCAGGGGTTTAATAAAAAAATATTCTGGATAATTTTCTGAAATGATAGTGAAGGATGTCATCGCCGTGGCGAGATGGGCGGAAGGATAAGAATCATAACCACTTTTAGTATTCTGGTAATCTTTCGTTTTGGGAAATGGTCTCCAGTTACCGCCGGGCCTGGTTTTTGAATTGGGAGTCTCTCTGCCTGTCGCTCTTTTTATGATCTGGGTTGAGACTCCGGTTAAAAGCAGACCTTGAAAAAGTTGAGTTGCAGTTTGGAGTGTGCGCGGATTTTGAGTGATAAGACCACTGGTTAAAAAGGCTGAACCTAAACCAATTGAAGTCCACCCATCTCCTAAAAAAAATAAGGCAGAAGGAAAATCAGTAGGGGCATTCATTAAACTATCATCGCCAATGGTGAGAGTCTTCCTGGTGACTTCTTTATTACCAAATCCAATTTGTCTTCCCATCTTTTGGATGCTTTTTAAAATTTCTTCATCAAACACGAGAAACACACCAGTCGAGAGGACTACAGCGCTCCAGCCTTTTAAATTCTGATTGGCAGAAGAGGGAAGAGATGAATCCAGAAAATTCCAGTAATTTTTGGGTAAGCTTGTAATGAAGTCAAAGCTTTTTGGTTTTTGATAAGAATAAGTTTCTTCAGCGCCAATTTTAGCAACAGCAGTAAGCAGGAAAACAAAAAATAGAATTTTGCTGATCATTTTATTTTGCTTCGGTCATTTCTCTCAAATTTAAAATATGACTGAATTGCTTATCGGTCAAAATCTTTTTGCTTTTGATCAGCTCTAAGATCGAAATATTTTCTTCGACTGCCATTTTTGCCAACTCGGCGGCCTTGGCGTAGCCAATAATTGGATTTAGAGCGGTGGCGATTTGGGAAGTTTGGCCAAGGTATTTCTCACATTGCTCTTCATTGGCCTTAATGCCCTGTAGGCAACGCTCACGAATTGAGCGCAGAGCATTTTTCATGAGATGAGTGGATTCCAGCGAGAGTTGCGCCATCAGCGGCATCATTACATTGAGCTCTAACTGCCCGGCCTGCATGGCCATCGCCATCGCCTGGTCGTTACCTATGACTTTGAAAAAAACCTGATTGCCCATTTCAAGCAAGGAGGGATTCACTTTGCCCGGCATAATACTCGAGCCCGGTTGACTGGAAGGAAGTGTGATTTCGGCGAGACCGGTATGAGGCCCGGAACTAAGTAAGCGCAGATCGTTCATGATACGAGTGAATTCCAGCGCCGTGGCCCGCAAGGCATTGGAGTAGATCATCATGGGAAGCTGAGACTGCATCGCCGCGAACATGTTGGGGGCAAGAGATAGCTCTTTGTCATGAAAAAGAGTTTGTATTTCCAAAAGAATAAAATCGCGATATCCATGGGGGACATTTATTCCTGTTCCCACCGCCGAGCCTCCGATCCCCAAGACTCTAAGCGAATTCTGTGCCTCTGTGATTAAATCAATCAATTGATCGACCACCACCTTATAAGCTTCAAATTCCTGACCCAGTCTCATCGGAACGGCATCTTGTAAATGGGTGCGGCCTGCTTTTAAGACATGATCAAATTCACGGGCCTTATGTCCAAGTGCCGAGGAAAAAAATTTCATTTCATTTATCAGTTCATGCGAAAGTGACAAGCTTGCGAGTCGCATGGCGGTGGGGTAAGTGTCGTTAGTGCTTTGAGACATATTGACGTGGTCATTGGGATGGATATCTTTATAGCTACCGAGAGCATTGCCTAATTGTTCATTGGCCTTATTAGCAATGACTTCATTAACATTCATGTTTTGAGATGTCCCCGCACCCGCTTGATAGGCGTCTACAATAAAATATTTTTCGCTTAAAGAACTGTCATGAAAATCCAACTTCATCAGTTCGTCGACTGCTGCGGAAATAGCATCTGCTTTTTCGGCGGAAAGACATTTACTTTTTTTGTTGGCCACCGCCGCCGCTTTTTTTAGGAGCAAAAAAGATTTAATCAACGCCCGGTGAATTTGGGTGCCACTGATTTGAAAGTTTTGAGAAGCACGGAAGGATTGAATGCCGTAGTAAGCATCGTCGGGAATTGGAAGTGATCCTAGGCTGTCTGTTTCAGTTCTCATTTTAGTTCCTTGGGTTGTGGGCGAAATGAAATTGATAATTTCTCATTATGAGTTTTATGTCTTTTATGTATTTATATACATTTCTTCACTCTGTTATCTTATGCCATAAACTTGCTCTGGAGGGGAAGATCAATGAACAGGATTATTGCGTTCGCAGGCAGCACCAGAACAGGTTCATATAATAAAAATATTTTAAAAACGGCAGTCTTCGGCGCGCGCGAGGCCGGCGCTGAAGTGAGCGTGATTGACCTGAGGGACTACCCGATGCCGCTTTATGACGGCGACCTGGAAGAGAAGGAAGGGATTCCTGAAAATGGAAAAAAACTAAAAGAACTTTTTAATACTCATCATGCTCTGCTCTTGGCATTGCCGGAATACAATTCTTCAATGACTGGAGTTTTCAAGAATACAATTGATTGGATTTCGAGAACTGAAAAAGGAGAACTTCCACTGCAGTGTTTTGTCGGCAAAGTGGCTGGGTTAATCAGTGCCTCGATTGGAGGTTATGGGGGGATGCGAGGGTTGGTTCACGCGAGAGCGATGCTGGAGAATATAAACGTGCTTGTGATGCCTGATCAGGTTTGTGTCGCTCGAGCCGCCGATGCCTTTGATGAATATGGTAATTTAAAAGATGAAAAACTAAAAAAATCGATAGAGAAATTGGGTGCAAATCTTGTCGATCTGACCCTTAGAGTTCGTGGTTACCACTCAAATTAATGACATCAATAAAAAATTAAACAGAGGTCCAAATGGCTTACATCGTTAAAGCAGTTACCGCTTATCCCGAACATATCGTCGCCCAGTCGCAGGCCAAAGAACATTTGACAAAAATGTGGCCTCATAAAAAAAACTCAATTGATCAATTTATCGACAGCACAACTGTTAAGAAACGCCACCTCTGTCTGCCTCTAAATTACTATGGCGATCTTAACGACATGGGAAAAAGAAATGTTATCTGGAAAGCAGAGGCGTGTAGATTGCAAAAGGAAAACATCCAAAAACTTTTAGATGAAACTGAAATTAATATTTCTGATATCGGGTTGATTGCCAGTGCGACAACCACGGGACTGGCAGTTCCAAGTCTTGAAGCCTTGATGATGAATCAGTTTCCCTTCGCTCCCGATACAAAGAGACTCCCTCTTTTCGGAATGGGATGCCTGGCAGGAGTGGCGGGAATAAATAGAGTCAATGATTATCTGGTGGGACATCCTGAGAAGGCCGCTTTGTTATTGGTAACAGAATTGTGTTCTCTAACTTTTCAACTTGAAGATGAAAGTATTGCCAATTTAATTGGAACAACTCTTTTTGGCGATGGATCGGGCGCAGTCTTATTGGTTGGAGACAAACACCGATTGGCCCAAGCAGCTCCTTTTGAAATTGTGACCACCGAGAGTGTCTTTTATCCTGATACTGAAAGGCTAATGGGCTGGGATATGATTGAATCAGGGTTTAAGCTGGTTTTATCCAATGACATTCCGATGCTAGTAAAAACACAAGTTGGAAAAAATATTGAGCAATTTTTAAATAAAAATAAAATTTCTAAAGAGGATATTGGTTATTATATTGCCCATCCCGGAGGACCGAAAGTTTTACAAACACTGGCCGAAACGCTGGAAATCCATAAGGAGAAATTCACTTTGAGCTGGGAGAGTCTTGCTCAATATGGAAACACCTCTTCTGCTTCTGTGATTAATGTACTTGAAAAAAGCATCGCCATGCCCGATATTGTACCTCAACAACTGGGATTGATGATGGCAATGGGGCCGGCCTTTAGCTTAGAGCTGAGTCTCGTAAAAAAATGTTAAGCGATAAATTAGTCAGCTACGCTTTTATCTTCGTCTTTCTTTTTGAGCGAATACTTGAATTATTTGTTAATTATTTCAATAAAGCTTTCATGGTCAATAAGCATTTTGCCCGAGTTAAGTACCCCAAAGAAGCGGCCCAAATGAGAATTTTTCATACTCTTTGGTTTGTTGCCTTGATTGTGGAAACTTATTTCAGAGGGGATCGGCTCACCGGGATCTGGTTTTATCTTTGTGTGCTCGTTTTACTCCTGGCCCAAACCCTGCGTTGGTATGCTATTTATAGCCTAGGCGCCTATTGGTCAGTGGATATTTACCAGTTGAAAGAGCATCCTCGCATCGTATCCGGCCCGTATGCTTATATGAGACACCCCAATTATCTTGCGGTGATCACCGAATTTATTTTTTTGCCTCTTTTACTAGGCTGCCCAATCACCTTAGTCTTCGGAACTATCGCTAATCTTTTTATTTTAAAGAGAAGAATATTGCTTGAAGAGCAGGCACTGCTCGAACAATCCGTAAAAACGCTGTCATCTTGATGAATATCGTCTAAACAATGAAATTAATACAAGCTCTATGGCATCTAGTTCATAAATAGGCTATTTTAGGAGCGTAGATAAGATTTTAATAAATGACCTCTTAAGGGGACTGTGTTTGGAACTCTCAAACCTCGCTGCTGCAGCACTTTTTGATTTACTGGCCCGCCAAGGGCTAGACCAAAAGCTATTGCTCGAGGGGACTCATTTAAAACTTAACGATATGTTAAATGTTAAGAAAAAACATGCCTGGATTGAGTTTGTAAAAATGTATGAAAATGCGGCGACCCTTTTTGGCGCTGAAAGAACGGCCCGAGAAATTGCTTATCAAGGTCTTTATAACAAAAATTTAAGCACTCTTCGAAAAATTGGCACCGGACTCCTAAACGCCAGATCGCTTTATTGGTTTTTAGGCACCGTGGCCTGCCGTCATCTTTTCAAAGACACTGTCAAATTCAGCTATCAAAAAATATCTGCCAATCAAGTGAGAATGGAAGTCAGTATTTCTCCTGAATTAGAAGATTGCCCCTTACTTCTTGAAACCTACACTTATCTTTTTGAAAATGTACCCACCACTATTGGTTTACCCAAAGCGAAAGTGACAGCAGAAATTTCTAAAAATAAAGCGGTTTACACCGTAGAGCTGGTTAAGACATCTTATTTCTTTTACATAATATCCAAATTCAGAAGATCCCTAACCGGTTATACCAGTGCCGTTTTGTTGATGGAGGAATTTGAAACTCAGTCTTTGCAGTTGACCAAATTATTGGATGAAAAATCTGAACTTTTAAGAATCATGTCTCACGATATTTCCAATATTGCCGGCGTGATTGATATGTCCCTGGTACAGGTTCTTCGTAAAACCAATCTTGCCGATGAAGACCGTCAGATTATTACTAAGGCCAAAAAGAGTTCTGATAGATTATGTGATCTATTGAGAAATGTGCAAAAGCTGGAAGTCGCTCACCTGCGGGGTGTAACGCTGGGACCGGTAAATATCGAAGAGGTTTTTAGTGCCTGTGAGGATTATTTTAATGATCAATTAAAAGCAAAAAATATAACCTGGGTTGTTCAGAATAATCTACCACCATTAGTTCAGGTAACTGCTGAGCGATCTTCACTGGAAGTAAGTGTCCTGGCGAATCTGATTGGTAACGCGATCAAGTTTTCAAATGAAGGCTCTTTTATTTCTCTGCTCGCCGAATTGGAAAATGGACGGGTTGTTATTTCGGTTGCCGATAATGGCAAAGGAATGTCTCCTGAAGAAAGAAAGAATCTTTTTGTTAAAAAAATAAGAAAAAGCACTGTTGGAACTCACGGCGAAGTCGGCACAGGATTAGGTTTGGGGATTGTTAACACTTATGTTAAGTCATACGGAGGAACAATCGCCGTGGAGCCAAACCTCCCAACCGGAACCATTATTAAGATTACCCTGCCCATTTATCTGTCACAATTTGTGGATGCCCATCTTCTGGGTGTTAGAGAGAAATCTCACCTAACTCACTAGAATTAATAATTATTTTAAAAAAATCTGTTTTATATTTATAAATGAATTGAATTTCCTTTTAGAATCTCTTTTCTAGTTAAACTTTAAAGGAGAGGGTCATGTTTTACAGTCGAAACATCGGGCTGATCACGGAAGATGAACAGAGTAAAATTTGTGGTGCTAGTATCCTTATCGCCGGAGTCGGGGGAATGGGAGGAGTGGCGGCCGAAGTGCTGGTCAGAATGGGGGTAGGGAAAATTAAAATTTGTGATCACGATTCCTATGAAGAAGTAAATTTCAATCGACAATTGCATTCAACCATCGCAACAATCGGACAGAAAAAAGTTGATGTTTTAAAAAATGAATTTTTAAAAATTAATCCCAATCTAGAAATTGAATCATTCGATGAAGGGGTTACACTTCATAATATTCATTCCATGCTGGAAGGAGTGCAAATTGTTATCAACGGGATGGATAAAATGTACTACAGCCTTATTCTGGAGAGGGCCGCGCGAGAAAAAGGCATAACTATTGTCGATGCCTGGCTCACGCCCTTTGCCAGCGTCTTTGTCATGACTCCTGATTCCCCTCACTGGGAAGAATTTATGGATTTGCCGACGCAGGGAATTCCCATCGATAAAATCACCGAGGATATTTGCAAAAAAGCGGTGGAAAAAGAATTAGAGTACACTTTTTCCCATTTTTCTCCTTATGAAATTATTGATCGAAAATTCGTTGTGGATATTGCCAACGACAAAAGAGTTCGCCCTAGTCTGGCGCCCGTTGTTTGGCTCTCGGGGGTGATGATGGCCAATGAAGCGATAAAAATTATAACAGGACTACCACACACTGACCATGCGGGGATTTTCTATAATCAATACACTCATCAAATAGTTCCTGGAAACATTAAAGCAGTTAATAAACATAAAAAAGCGGCATAATCATATCGAGGTATAGCTATGCAGAAAATATATGATTTAGGCAGTTATCAGTTGTTTCATTATTTCCAACCTGGGAAAAAGCTGGATGATTTAAGTTTAAAAAAATTGCATGTCAATCTCATTAAGGTCAACGAAAAATCTGGCTCCAATATAAAACACAAGATGTTGATAAAAAATTCTTCTTTGGACGAAATTCGCAAAAGCTTAGCAGATACCGTTATCGCTCTTCTCTTCATAGAGCAGGAAGCCTGCGGCTTCATGATTAGTCCCATTCTGCATTTCAAAAAAAGACCAATTCTCCACTCGGGATTGATGATAATTGAAAAGAATCCCGGAGGCGATCTTTTGCGATTTCTGGGAGTGGGGAATTACCTATTGGCCTATCAACAATTAGGTCATCTTTACCTGACTAATATCAGCAGCACGCCGTCTTCCATCGAAGGATTTATTGAAACCACTTCCAAGAGCTGGCCTGGGCCGGATGTTGGGATGAAGCGCGCACCGACAGGTTACAAAGAGGTTGTTCAAACACTAAAACAGGATTATATGGATGTTTATTTTCCAGATGCAGATAAGCTTTCGGTGGATTATCGGCGATTTGTTTTAACTTCCAATTCACAGGAAATGGGATTCTCAACTAATTTCTATCAGGCATCACGGGCAAATGATTTTAAATATAACTTATTTTGTCACACATGGATTGATTACCAGCGAGAAGAGGATGTCATTCAGGTGGCAGAGATGAATATGATGACGTATTTACGGATGCATTACATGCATTTTAAACTAGAGAAATTATTTTTCAAACTTTCACAAAAGAAAACAAAAGAGAGAGAGTTGGCTAAAATTTATCAAGATGACAAAAAAGCAGCGTGATGAACCAGTTGGTTTTTAGGTGAAAACAGTTTAGAATGATCACTATGAAAAAACTATTTTCACTGAGTAACGCTTTTACCTTTTTGATCTTCGCATTTCTGCTTTATACCCAGGCCCCAAGCTTAATGAATAACTTTCGGATGGATGGAGTTAAACTTGGGGCCCAGGAATACGAAGTTCTTTTTCCTCTTCCTCAAGCGGGCGCTCAAACTGCCATTTTTCCTCCCCCTAAAAAGAATGCGATCGCCATTTTCTGGGCAAGCTGGTGCGGGCCTTGTAAGGCCGAAATGGCGCGCTTAAAGTCTTCAGTTTTAAATGGCAAAATTCCAAAGGAGGCCATTTTTGCCATCAATCCATTTGAAGATCGGGTGGTGATCAAGGAGTTTTTAGTAAGAAATAACTATCCCTTTACTTTTATATTCGCTCCTGATGTTGCTCTTAAATTAAACGTTAGCGCCACTCCTACAACTTTATTTATTGAAGATGGAACCATTACCTCCATGACGTCGGGAATGAGTCTGATTGGGATTTGGCGAGCAGAAAATTTTCTTTAAAAATTATTTAATTCCAATTTCGTTTAGCTCTCTGGAAAAAATAATCAAGTTTTTCATTGGGGAAATTCGTTTTATTAGTCCCGGCATAAATAGAATGTTCTTAAGTAAAATGACATATGTCGTTTTATATAAAGACCAATTTGTCATTTTTTTTTAATCTTAATTTACTATTAATTTTTCATCAGCCGATTAGAAACTTGTGACTAAGTTTTAAAAAAGATGGGGCAATAGATGGAAGCATTAAAAATTATACCTGAATTTCCAAAAGAAATTGAATCCGAAAGACTCTATAAGATTTTAAATCGTTCTCAAATTATTGTCGAATTTAATTTGGATAGAACTGTTTTTTTGGCCAATGAGAATTTTTTAAAACATTTTGGTTATCTCTCAGAGGAGGTGGTAGGGAAAAGTGATGCTCTTTTCTATGATGCTCAGACTATTGATAGTGATGAATACAAAACGGTATGGGCAAAAATGGCAACTGGCGAATTTGTGACCGGCACTTTCAAAATGCTCGATAAAGCAGGACGAATTGTTTGGGTAAACGCCTCATTTAATCCGATTCAAGATGAGCAGGGAAAGGTGGTCAAGGTCCTGCTGTTTGCCTCCGATATAACTGATGGTCGAATGGAGCTTGAAGCACGCATCGCGATCATGGATGCCACCAGCATCGTTTCAGAATCAGATCTCAAAGGAAATATTCTCAGTATCAATTCAAAATTTATTGAAGTCTCACAATATAGCAGAGAAGAACTTATTGGGCAGCCTCACAACACGACTCGACATCCCGATGTTCCCAAAGAAACCTTTAAGCAACTCTGGGCCACCATTGGTCACGGGAATTTCTTCCGTGGAGTCATAAAGAATAGAAAGAAAGATGGAACTCCTTATTATGTTGATGCAGTCATTGCTCCGATTATGGGAAGAAATGGTAAACCAAGAAAATATCTTGGGGTCCGTTACGATATTACCGAACTTGAAATAGAACGTCAGAATATGAAAGGCGTAATTAGTGCCATCGATTCTTCTTTTGCCTATATCGAGTTTGATATTGCTGGGCTTGTTTTGAGTGCCAATAAAAATTTTCTTGATGTTATGGGGTATCAAAAAGACGAGATCATTGGCAAACATCACCGAACCTTAGTTGATCCTGCTACTGTGAACTCAAAGGAATATATTCAATTCTGGTCTGATTTACGAGACGGTAAAAGTCAAAGTGATATCTTTAAAAGAATCTCAAAAGACGGAAGAGAGATTTGGTTGCGCGCGGTTTATGCTCCCGTCTTAGATGAAATGCAAAGAGTAATGAAAGTTGTAAAAATTGCAACGAATATCACTGATGAAAAATTAAAATCAGATGCGATTAGTAAAACTCAAGCGGTCATAGATTTTTCTTTAGACGGAACAATTGTTTCGGCCAATGAAAATTTCCTCAAGTCATTTGGCTACACCTTGGATGAAGTCAAAGGAAAGCACCATCGAATGTTTTGTGAAGATTCGTTTACTAATACTCAAGACTATAGACTATTTTGGGAAAAGCTTGGGCGTGGCGAGGTCTCAACTGGTCGCTATAAACGTATCGCTAAAGACGGCAGAATTATTTGGTTATTAGCAACTTATAATCCCAATTACGATCAGTTCGGCAGGGCATGTGGCGTAACGAAGTTAGGGGCCGATATAACCATTCAAGTCGAAGTGGAAGAAACGGTGACAAGATTGGCCAATGAATTTTCCGCCAGTACCAAAGAGATTTCAGAGAAGGCCATGGGGGTTGCCCGTGGAGCTCAATCGTTGGGTGCCACGACTGAAGAAATGAATGCTTCCATAGAAGAACTTACAGCTTCCGTTAATTCCATTGCTCAGAATTCCAAAAATACGGATAGTGTGGCCCAGGCGACTCACCAGGAAGCTGAGGCCGGCGCTAAGGCCATGACCAAAGCGATCGAAGCGATGGAGCTCATTAGTAAATCTTCGGAAGATATAAATGAAATTGCAAAAGTGATCAGTGAAATTGCTGGTCAGACCAATCTTTTGGCATTTAATGCGGCGATTGAAGCGGCAAGGGCCGGAGAGCACGGTTTAGGATTTTCAGTTGTGGCAGACGAAGTAAGAAAGCTTGCTGAGCGCTCGTCCCAGGCCACCAAAGAAATTTCAAAGTTAATCAATGAATCAGTTAAAAGGATTGCATTGGGAAGTGATATTTCTAAACAGGCAGGTGTGGCATTCGAAAAAATCTTAACGGGAGTCAATAAAACGACCCAGGCGATATCAGAGGTGTCTTGTGCCGCTGATGAGCAATTGATTGCGGCGAAAGAAATCAGTTCGGCGATTCAACAAGTAGCAGAGGAAACTGAAAAGTCCGCAACGGCATCTGAAACCATTGCCAATGCGACCCTGGCGCTTACTCAAGGTGCAGAGGATTTAAAAAAGACAGTTTCCAAGTTTAGAGTTTAGGATGAAGGAGATAGAGCTGGAAGAATTAGGCCATGCCTCCCTGGAGAAGTTACTAGTCCTGGTCCACGATCTCACCGGTATTTCGATGGGGACTAATAAAAAAACTCTACTCCAGGGACGCCTTCGCCCGCGAGTTCGCAAACTCGGTTTGCCAAGCTATGATCATTATCTTGCTTACCTTAGCGCTCATCAAGAAGAAGTTCAGGAATTTATTAATTTAGTTACGACTAACGAGACGTATTTTTTTAGAACGCAAAGAGTTTGGGATTATTTCAGCAATGTTTTTCTTCCAAAATGGACAATGGAAAATCCTAATAGGTTGCTAAATATTTGGTCGGGGGCATCTTCTTCCGGGGAAGAGATTTATTCCATTGCAATTTGCTGTGAAGAATATCGCTCTAAAAATGCCGAATTGAATTACCAGATAACAGGAACTGATATTTCCTCTGATGTGTTGGCGGTGGCCAATCTCGGGGAGTATTCAGGTAGATCAATTGAAGCTTTTAGAAGCTCAAATCGTCAGCTCTTTGATAAATATATGATACCTAAAACTGAAAGTCTTTTTCAGGTAAATGCCCACCTGCGATCGAGAATTAAATTTAATCTCCATAATCTTTTTGGGCCACCAAAAGTTCGCAATGCTTATGACATTATTTTTCTTAGAAATGTCATGATCTATTTTGATTCCAAAGATCAGGAGCAGGTTTTGGCCAACATCGCGCAAGGTTTGCGCCCGGGGGGCACGCTCATCATTGGCGAATCGGAATCGCTGACTAGTTTGAAGACTCCGTTTAAATATAAGCTTCCTTTAGTTTATGAAAAAGTGGAGGAAGGTCTTGAGTGATAAAAAGGAAATCCATGTCAAAATCGGTGAGGTAAAAATTGGCAAAAAGGGAGATCTACTCCGGGCCACGCTTGGCTCCTGTGTGGGGATTGCTTTTATCTGGCGCGCAAAAGGCATAATGGGGCTTGCCCATTGTTTATTGCCTGAGGCCACTGAGCCAACCTATGCCATCGGCGCAAAATTCGTCAGCCAGGCGGTCCCTTCTTTAATGGTATTGCTAAAAGTGCAACCTGAAGATGTTGACCAGCTTGAAGTCTATATTGTGGGAGGTGGAAACATGATGTCTCAGTTAGCGAGAAGAAATATTGATCATATTGGAATGCAAAATATAGCAGCTGCTAAAAAATACTTAAAAAGCTATGGGGTCCATTTTAAAGAAATAGATACAGGGGGCGAGGTGGGGCATCAGGTTTTTGTAGATTGTTCTTCAGGTGCCGTGTCCGTGACCCGATTGCAGAAGGCCGCTTAGTGATCCATTTTATGAGGAATAAAAATGAGTACTCAAAATAAAGATGAAATATTCGGAGCATTTTACATTGGCACGATAGAAGTGGCTATAAATGTAAAGTCTATCCAGGAAGTCGTTAATTTTCCCGAGAAAATAATTAAGATGCCCTTGGCCCCCAATTTTCTACTCGGTGTTTTTAATTTGCGTGGCCTGATTATTCCCATTATCAACTTAAAGGCCCTTTTGAACTTTGAGCAGCATGATGTTTCATTATCAGAAAAAGTTGCCATCGTAGACCATGAAGGAGCAAAAGTCGGACTATTATTTGACTCCACTAGTGAAATTATTCGGGCCAATCACAATGATCTCCATGAATTTAGTTATGCTTCTGAGAACTCACATAAAGTTATTTCCGGCGCTATCAAGTTGGATTCTGGAAGTCGAATACTGCAAGTTATTGATCCATTTGCCTTGGTTGCTATTGAGAATATTCCTCAGATCATTGACCAACAAAATAGAAGCAATCTTCTAGCGCGAGAGAATTATCGTCACGCCAATCGAAAAAAGTGCATCTCTTTTTCAATTGATGAGCTGGTGATGGGATTTGAAATCTCGGGCATTCATGAAATTATTAAGGTCCCCGAAATCCAACACTCGGCCATTTCAAACGAACTTTGTCTGGGAATGGTTAATTTGAGGGGACGGACAGTTCCGGTTATTGATTTTGCGGCGCTCTTAGGGACAAAAGGCAAGAGCGAGCAACAGATGGAAGATAAAAGAATTATAGTTCTAAAGATAGAGCAGATGTTTTTTGGCCTGCTGGTTGATAGCGTCCAAAGCATTAATACTTATTTATCAGACAATGTCATGGCAATCCCACTTTTGAGCAATACTCGCTCCAGGATATTCACCGGATGCATTTCCTTAGAAGGTATTGGCGAGGTCATTCTTTTAAATGATCAGGAAATATTGTCGAATCAGGAAGTCGTCGCAATTACCCAAGGACATAACAAAATATATCATTCTGAGGTAGATGAAAAATCAGACCGAAAGCGCCATCTAAAGAGACAATCCTACATTTCCTTTAAACTAGACCACCTATTTGGGGTTTCAATAAAAGAAATTCGCGAAATCATTAATTATTCGGACGATATTGTTGCAGCTCCAGGCATGCCTTTGTTTGTGAAAGGTATTTTAAACTTAAGGGGAAAATTAATTACGATCATCGATACGCGCTCGCTCTATGTGATGAATGAATCCAATCTTAAAGATGAAAATTCAAAAATATTGATATTTGAAAGTGCAGATGAAAGATTTGGTCTGATTGTCGATTCGATTGAAAGCATTGTGACTGTAGATGATGACAAGAAAATGAAAGTGCCAAGCTTAATGGTGCAAAAGGTTCAAAACCAATTTGGAAATGACATCAAAGAAATCGTCACTTTTTCGCAAGACGAGGAGAAAGAGGGCGTGCTTATCATTTTAAATATAGGGCCGCTGACTGCCAGGATCAAACAATCTGTTGCAGCTTAGGGCGATGGGACCATCGCCCTGTGGCCGTTTACTCCAGAGGCGGAGCTTCGTAGTTTTTCTTAGCACCTAGAATTTTTCTCAAGCTTTGAATTGTCGATCTCAGGTCGTGAGCTTGTTTTTGTAGTGCCACTGAAGCTGTTTTGGACTTCGTGGCCATATCGGTTGATTCATGGGTGGCATCATTTAATTGTTTTAGGGCCAAATTTACTTCATCCACTCCAATGCTTTGTTCTTTAATAGCAGTAGATATTTCATTGATAGAACTATCCAAATCGAACGCACAGGAATGAATCTTTTCTAATTCACGCATGCACTCATTGGCAACTTCATTACCATTTTGAATTTTACTTCTACCGTTTTGAACAATCTTTTCAATATTGGTCGTAGTCAATTCTGCCAATAATCTCACTTGGTGCTGAGAAGCTTTGAGCATTTCTTCAATGTCGTGTGAGGCCTTGCCAGACATCTGGGCAAGCTTTCCAATTTCCTCTGCCACCACGGCAAAGCCTTTACCACTTTCACCGGCGCGAGCTGCTTCGACGGAGGCGTTAAAAGATAATAATTTTGTTTGAAAAACGATGTCATTGATAACTTCTGTTTTGGTCGCAATTTGAGTGATGACGTCTACGATCTTATTTATGTCTTCTTTATTTTTTTCGGTACTGCTTTTTATCTCGTCATAACTTTTTGCGATATCTTTCATCTCGTTTAACATTTTACTGACCGTATCTTTTCCAGATTCTGCAGAGGATTTAGTTAATTCTGACAAGTGAGAAGCGTTCATGGCCGATTTGTCATTGTTTTTAATCATGGCAGAAATTTCATCCATGGCTGTCACACTTTCGGTGATGCTTGACGCTTGGGTATCTACCGAGGTGGAGAGTTTATTGCTGACCAGGTTGACAAGCTGAGCAGTATTTTGAACGTCGTGGACACTATGGGATAAATTTTCTACGGCTTCCGAGATACTTTGCATTAAGTTTTTCACAATAATAATGGAAGCAGTTATTCCAATCAAGAGACTTAAGATGGTGAGAATTGAACTAACATTTTTGCCATTGCTTGCTAGTTGATCTCCTTTCTTTTCGCTGGTAAGCGCATCTGCCTCAATCAATCCCGATAGTTTATTTAAGCTTTCTTCCAGGATGGAAAATGATTTATTAAAATCAGGGATTTTTGCCAGGGCCTCTGCTCTTTTGCCTGTATTTGAAAGGATGATTATGTCTTCTGCTGTTTTTAGGTATAAATCAATGGCGGGCATTGCTTCTGCAATTGCCTTTTTTGTTTCTTGTTTTAGATTGAGCGAATCAATTTCTTGCAGTAAATCCCGCATTTCTTTGGAGGAAGAATAATACTCAGTGGAAGCTTGGTTTTTGAGGGACTCATCATTTACTTCGACAGCATAAATCATTTTATAAACAATGCCCATCACACCTTCGTGGTGCATGTCGGTTAAGGTCATTTTTCTAACGGCCGGTAGTTGGGTTTTGCTGATATCATTTAGCTGTTGGACAATTCTATGAATTTGAAATGTTTCATAGGTGTTAGTAAGAATAATGATTGAAAGAAAAAAGGAGCACAGAGCGATTAATTTAATTTTCATGGAACTGTTTTTCATGAGGCCTCTACTATACGGTTTATTATATCTTATCGGTAAAACCTAAAGAAATGGTAAAGAAAAGATGAAGAAATTTAACGGGGAGGTGGATTATTGTCGAACTAAAACAGTCGGGGATTTTGTCTGGAATTAGTCAGTGAAATTAGAGGGGAATTCAATTTTAAAAATGGTACCGGGGCTACCTTCTTGAGCAGTTTGGCTTTCACAGCTGATCGCTCCTCCTAATCGACTGACACAACTTTTGACAATCGGCAGGCCAAGTCCAGTGCCAACTTCTCCATTGGTGCCAATCAGTGACTTTGAAAGTTTAACTTCAAAGATATCATTTCGCATTTTTTGGGGTATCCCTTCTCCTGCGTCTTCAACTCTAAATTCAATAAGGGTGTTATCTTTTTTTGAGACTTGAATCTTTATTTCCCCATTCACGGGTGAAAATTTAATGGCATTCGAAAGTAGGTTTCCCAGAACTTGATGCAAAATCAGACTTCGATTTGAATTAAGTATTTTTGTATTCTCGTCAATTGAAAATTTAAAGGTAATTTTTTTTTGCTCCAGTCGGTCGACGTAGATGTCATAGAGTTCTGTAAGCAATAATTTAATATCAACTTCTTGAATGCTAATTTCTCTTTTATCCAATTCTGACAAATACAATTCGCGCACGCTCTTGGTAATATCATTAAGTCGCTCGGCCGCGCAGGCTGCCTTACCCAGATCGAGCGTTTGCGAATCTTCTAATGGTGTTTTTAAAACTTTTCGGATTTTACTGGTAATGACTGTTAAGGGCGTAGCGATATCATGACTTAAAATATTGATTAAATTTTGATTCATCTTATAACTTGATTCTAATTGATCCGTATTTTTTTCGACCTGCAGGACATAGGCCCAGATCACAATAGAAGAGATAAAAATCCATCCAAATAAGATGAGGACTTGAGAAACAATAAGTCCTTCATGAGTAATTACGTTTGGAAATTGAAATCCAGTCAGTTTTAAAACAAGAAAAACAATAAGGACCGTACTGGTGATGATGGACCAAGTAATGGTTCCTTTTTTTCCCGCAATAACTCCGGATAACATCGGAAGAATCCCAAACCAAATAAGGATGTAACTATCAAAGCCACCGGTAAAATAGGCGAAAGTCGCTTGATGGATCATGCCCGCAGCGATGAAGACATTGGAAATGAAAAAATAGTTATTGGATCGCTTATAAAGAAGCGGGGAGAGCAAATGGACAACACTGGCAGTTATACCCACGATTCCGGCCAGCGGATGACGAATGCAGAGAGTTGCAACAATGGCATAGGACCACATCAAAACACCGGTGGTAATCACAGCGGTCAGGTTGGTGTGGATGTAGCTATCGGGAAGGTCTTTGGCGATTTTTCTTTCTCGGGCGATATAATTAAAAAGTCTTAAATATAAGCGAATCAAAAATCGTTTCATCTTAATTGCTTCATCTTATTGCTTCATTTTGAGCATAATTTAGGTTTGTTGTCAGAGACTAGGTTATCACAGGAGCAATTTTGGTTCAATGCCCTATTTGCGTTAAGGCCTGAGCTTTGCAGTTTTTAACTTATGGCAGATGGCCGCTGTTAACTAACAAAGGAGAAACTTATGGTTAAAAACGTCAACGATCCCGAACGAGTTATTCGTTTTTTGGTGGGAGCAGTAATTACTTCACTGGCCTTTTGGGGGCCGCAAAATTATTGGTTCCTGCTAGGAATTATTCCGATGATGACGGGCTTTGTAGGGACATGCCCGCTTTACTCAATGCTTGGAATAAATACACGTTTAAAAAAGATTCATTAAAGATTTTTTGAGTAGATTTTTGACCAAAAAAAGCCACCCGAAGGTGGCTCTTATTGATGTTGGGACCAAATTGCATTTTAAGCTAATAATCTGAATGGACGTTTTATATCCGATCGGTAGTGCTATGCTCGTATTCAACGAATAAAGCACAAATTCTCAGCTCTAAGCTCAACTTGTGACAAGGTAGCAACAATACTTCCCCCTTATCCTTAGTCCCTGTCTTGGAATAGAGCATGGATGGTGCCAAGACCATCAGCTTCATAAATAATGGAATTGGGATGAGTTAGTCCAAGCAGAAAGCAGCAATGAGGCACAATGGGTTTGGCCTCTGGGTAAAAAAGGCTGATTAGTAAGTGAGTCGGTTATAGACTTTTTTCTTGCCGGCCATTGAGCGAGTTAAATTCTCAATTATTATTTTTTCAGATTTTTTGGCCACGGGGCCCTCGAGAATGATGGCCTTTTCTAGGGTCGTGATTTTTATCTTTTTGGCGCGAGCGGAGAGTTGATCTTCGGCCCGAATTCGTTCACCTAATTGACGAGTAAATTCAGCGTCACTTTTATTGTCCGCAAATGCCCAAAGAGAAGCCAGTAGTAAACTAAAACTTAACCATTTAATTTTCTTATTCATTTGCTTTTGTCCTTGGTGCTTTGGCAACTAAGTCGAGATTAATGGTATTTTTTATCTTTAGAAAATACAAAATGGCCAACACTGAGATAGGCAAAAGGTATGTTAAGTGGCAAAATTATATTGTTTTTTAGAATATCTAAAAGAGGAGGCTAGGGATGAAAGTTACGGCGCAACACATATTGGTCAATCATGAACACGAAGCACTTGATCTGCAAAAAAAACTTGCTGAAGGCAAAGCATTTGAAGAACTGGCCCGCGATTTTTCAGAATGTCCTTCTGGCAAAGAGGGTGGAAATTTAGGAGAGTTCGGTAAAGGGATGATGGTTCCAAGTTTTGAAAAGGCGGCTTTTCAACTAATGCCGGGTGAAGTCTCAGGAATCGTCAGAACGCAATTTGGTTTTCACCTGATAAAAAGAACGAAATAGAGGCCCCTGGATTAAAGGACACAATGGAAACAAAAAAAGCGAGTCACAAACACATTTTTATTGGCCTTAAGTTTTTTGTCAGTGAAATGTTGGTTTTAATAACTAGTCCCGTTTTTATTCTGTTGACCATTTTAGGAAATTCAATGATCGGACTTTTTAGTCTTGTTTTCTATTGGCTTGAATCCGGAATCAATCCTAAACTTCACACTTTTATGGATGCCCTTTGGTGGGGATTTGCTACGGCAACGACTACTGGTTATGGCGACATCACCCCGGCAACTCTTCAGGGAAAGATTTTAGGAATTTTCTTAATGCTTGCGGGGCTGGCCTTGTTTGCCATGTTCACCGCCTTATTTGCGGAAACAATCTTAGCGAGCTCCAGACGACGATAACTCGAAGGAAAATAAAAATGACGAATGCAAACGAATTACAGATTACCGATACATTAGCAGGCAACGGCAAAGAGGCAATCAAAGGTGCTTTAATTATTATTCAGTATGAGGGCTTTCTGGAAGATGGATCTAAGTTTGATTCATCCCTAGATCGAGGGCGTCCTTTTCAATTTGTACTAGGTGCAGGAAGAGTGATCAAGGGTTGGGATCAGGGAGTTATGGGGATGAAAGAGGGCGGTAAACGTACCCTTTTTGTTCCTGCCCATCTAGCTTATGGCGAGCGCCAAGTGGGAAATTTAATCGTGCCTAATTCAAATTTAATCTTTCACCTTGAGTTGCTTGAAGTGCTTACTCGGGATTAAGGGCGCACTCAAAAAAAGTACGCCCAGCTTTTTTTTAAAAAAATTATTCTTGAACACAGCCAACAGAGTTTACCGAGTAAACACCCCAGTTTTTTGTGTTGTGATCGTACATATCTGCAAAGTCAGATTCAACCGTGATCACGTAACGATCAAAGATATTTTGATCAAGTCTGCTTAATCCAGTCAATACCGTTGTGTATTTTACATCGTGGATGCCCTGATCAACTTTGATCACTTCTTCTTTTAGTGAAATTTGCTCAAGTGAAGAAAATGACCCACAGTTTTCAGCAATCGCAGTTTCGATAAGCTCCAGGTGGCGAACTTCTAGTTTTGAATTGGCAATGGCGGCAAATGATAATTGAGAGATAAGGAGCGAGCAGATGGTAATCATTTTTTTCATAACATGTCCTTGGTTTGTTACACTCAGTTGGTTTTTTCAATGCCCGATTAATACCTTAACGATAGTAAAGAGAGAAACTTTTTAGTGTTAGGCAATGGTTAAGATTTAAAAAGGAATGAGTCAAAGCTTGGCGCTTATTTTAAGTAATGGAATATTTTATTTAGCTCCTGATCGCTCAGGCCCTGGAGTTTTCCTTCATTGCGAGCAGGAATCCCGATAATGTCTGAATAGCCAGCAAGCGCTATTTCGATATCGGCATTTCTTAAAAGATGAATCGTAGGATAAGGCGAGCGTCCCACCCAGTTGGAGCGATATTGTGGATGATCAGCAGATTCCAATCCCTCTAAAATAAACTCCGGATGAAAGGCCACTAATTGAAAATGCTCTTCGAGCCCGGACTCCACCATTATGTCTTCGCACAATCCGACAAAATCATTAAAATCCGCAAAGTCACTTTGATCGTTAACAAATGCGATAAGGGTGGTGGACAATTGAGCGCTTGGAGTTTGCTGAAGGTGTTCCAGCTCGTCGAGAAAAATGGAGAGTTGATCACTTTCAGAAGTTGATTCATTTTCTACTAAACGAACCAGGCCGTTTTGATAAGGTATTTTAGCAAAAGGACAGAGGTTGAGTCCGATTACAATTTCTTCGAGCCAGTAAGTTAAAAGATTCATAAAGAATGTTACCTATTTAATATTTTCGCCCAGACCGTATTGGTGAGGCGCATTTTTATAGGCATTAGTGGCCTCAGTCATCCAGCTATTAAGACCCGCTTTTCTCGTTTCATCACTAGGGTGGGTAGACATAAATTCCGGTGGAGCTTTTCCGCCATGACTGGCACTCATGCGATCCCAGAGCTTTGGTGCTTCGCTTGGATCATAGCCAGCACGTGCCATATACATCTGACCTTCTTTATCGGCGCCAGATTCATCACCTCTGGAGAATTTGCGATCAAAGAAGGTCACGGCAAATCCAGCAGCCGCTCCACCTAAGGCACTAAGTGCCTTACAGCTTGGAGTTTTGCACAGGAATTGCCCGCCGGCCATCGCCGCACCTCCGATGGCCATCCCGATAAAATTACCGGTCGCGGCCCTAGAATAACGTTGTTTGCCGTGGCGAAGAGTGGCGTGAGCAACTTCGTGTCCCATCACTGCTGCCAGGGCGGCTTCGGTTTTTAAGACCGGCATAATTCCAGTGTAGACTGCCATTTTTCCGCCGGGCATACACCAGGCATTGACTTCGGGGCTATCGATTAAAATAGTTTCCCATTGAAAGTTTTCACCGGAAGCGGCCGCAATTCTTTTGGCAACTCGTTGGACTAATTCGTTCCATTCCTTATTGCTAGAGAGTTTGGATTTAGATTTTACTTCTAAATAGGCCTTGGCCGCTTCTGTGTTTATCTCAGCATCGCTAGGTTCTGAGACCCCGGGGATTTTAAGAGTTGAACAGCTTGTCAATAATCCGAGCAATACAATTAGGCTTAATTTTTTCATAACGTATTTTAATACGAAGTATTGAAAAAGCCTAAATCTTTTTGCAGCTAATATCTCTTGAGAGCACCAGGTTTTTTGAAAGAATAATCTCGTCATCACTAAGTGCTGCAAAGTAGAATGAAATTTTTTCGCTATTGCTATTATTAGCGCAATTTAGCAGCGTCAATTCCACTTCTGTTCCTGGTAGGTGAGTAAATCCTTTTTCACAGTGATAGCTTTTGAAATTGTTTTTAAGGGTAATTTCTTTGCTGTTTTCAATCGTTAATAAATAATTAGGTCCGCGAAATTCACATTCGTAAGATTCACTGGCCCAAGCGCTTAAACTGCCTAGAATTAAGAAAGTGCCTAAAAAAAGTTTCATATTATTTCTCCATTGATATTGTTATGCCTTAATTTGCGCAAGAATTCTCTATTTTTCCGTCGAGCAAATCCTTTAGATATGAAGCCTTGCCATAAGTCGCATTAAATTGTTTGTTCAGTTCATAGGCCTTCATCGAGTGGGATTCAGCTTGTCTGAGTTCAACGCCAATCCGGTCTAAGTCAGCTCTAAGTTGCTTGTAATTTTCTTGAACGATTAAACGTTTACTTTTTTTCACGACCGAAGGGGAGATCTGGATCTCTAGCTCGTCTCCTGAATCATTGGTGATCGAGAGATTTTCACCTTGTTGATTTGATAAATCAAGTTTTATGCTTTTGGCAAAGATTAAATCATCATGATTTCCACCCGCTGCAAAGTGAATGGGAACTTCGATGCTTCCAGAGGCCAGAGGAACTTCGATATCCTCGTCAACCATAACTATATTTAAGTAACGGCCATATAAAAGCTCGTGCTTAATTTCTTGGTTAGAAGTTATTTTTGATTCATAAAAGCGAACATCAGTTTTGCTGTAACCAAAAGAATCCAGGGGGCCCTGTTTGTAAGTAGTTATTCCTAATAAATCCGAAAATAATTTTTCTTCTTTGAGTTTTTTAATTGAAGAGCTTAGTTCTAATTGGATTTCGTCACTTTCCCCAAAGCGGTCATGGGCGGTGTTTTTAAGAATAGTTTTTATTTTTACCGAGTCAATAACTAATAAGTTCTGGCAATTGTTACTGGCCTGGGCCCCATTCATAAGGATTAAAGACAGTCCTAAACACAGCATTTTTTTCATCTTAATCTCCTGCAGCTCATAAATATAATAAAGATATTATAGAGTGGCTTTGGGTCTTAGATCGCAGGTGTGAACTTTTTTTACTGGCCATTAAATAGTGTCTATTTTCTAGACACTATTATTTATTGAAATAGGTCTCATGGCCAAAATGTATTGAAAACTTGGCATCAACCCTGCTTGAGAAACGTGTAGGGAATTCAAGAGAACGGGAGGAGCTAATGTTACTACCAATCATCTCACTAATCCTTACAATGCTAACTACCGAAGCTCAGGCGCGCCAAGGTAATTTTTTCGATACACTCGATCCAAAATCACCAAAAATAGAAAAAATATTGCAAGAGCTAGATGCGGACTACGAAAGCACGACGGGTCTTTCTGCTCATCTGGAGGTGGATTTTCTTGATGATCTAAAGCGTGGTTGTTACCGGAATTCATGCAAAATTTGGGCAGACATAGACAAATATGCTCAACGACTTTATCTCTATATCGATGGAGTCTTGACTTACACCTGGAAAACATCAACTGGCCGCTGGGGAAATGACACTCCAGATTTTGATACCCATCCGGATGGAAGAATTTATAACCGCTATAAATCTACCAAGTATCCGGAGGGTGATTATAATGGACTTGGCAATATGCCCTTTGCTGTCTTTATTGAGGGGGGTTATGCCATCCATGGCACAACCCGAGGGAGCTGGGGCAGGTTGGGAACTCCGGCCAGCCACGGTTGTATCCGACTTCATCCTGACAACGGACAAATTTTCAATGTGCTTGTCAGAAGAAATGGCATACGCAACGTGTGGGTGACCATTAATTAATTTCCTAAGAAATCCTAAAAAATCTTTAAGAAGCGCGCCCCTTAATAATAGACGTAAGCTCATCAGTAATTTGGTACATATCATTTGCTTCTTGATTTAAAGCTTCTGCATATTCGACGTTACTCTTGGCCGAATGGGCATTTTGCTGAGTCAATAAATCAAGGTCGCTTACCGCCTTGGTGATTTCCTGGACCGCGGTGTTTTGTTCCTGAAATGCCTCAAATGTTTCTCCCACCATCATATTGATTTTTTCCGAGTCGGTAACGATCATATCAAAAGTTTTTGAACAATCATTGGCAACTGAAAAACCTTTATTAAGATTGTTGACAGAGGCATCCATTAGGGGAGCAATACTCGATTTGGTTTTAGCGACAATTTCTTGAACTTTTGCCGTTGATTTGTTCAGGATTTGCCAGATCTCTTCTGAGGCTTTGCCGGACATGGCCGCCAGATTGCCGACTTCTTCAGCAACCACTGCGAATCCTTTTCCATTTTCTCCCGCACGTGCTGCTTCCACCGAAGCATTGAATGAAAGTAGTTTGGTCTGGAAAACGATATCGTTAATAATTTTGGTCTTGTCAGAAATTTCATTGATCAGGTTTACGATATTCGAAATTTCATCGTTGCTATTTTCTACCTGTACATTAATGTTTTTGTTGCTTTCATTAATAGTGTTCATATTTTCAATAATATCCTGAAGCGAGCGTTTTCCAGCGTTGACGTTGGCCTTACTGCTCTGGGCGATTCCCTGCAGAGTTGAAAGGTTGTCAGAACTCTTTTTGATCATGCAAGAAATCTCTTCCAAACTGGCCGAGGTTTGTTGCAAAGCCGCGGCTGAAGAGTCAGTGCGATGTGATACTTCCAGACTTGATTTATTGATGCTTTTTGATGAATCTCGAAAGGCCTCTGCTCCATGGGAAATTTGGGAAGAAACATTTACCAGCGTTTTTGTCAGTGCATTTGAAAATAATGTAATAATCAAGGCGGCAAAGGCCATGACCCCAAAAAGAACGGTCCAGATTTTGATAGTCATTTGACGAACTTCCGCCGCGACATCATCGACATAGAGACCTGTCCCGATGACCCATCCCCAAGGCTCAAAGCCTTTTACGTATGAAATTTTTGGAACCGGAATATTCTCTCCCGGTCGTGCCCAGAAATAGTTAAGATATCCAGCTTTGTCTTTTTTTATGATCTCGACCATCTCAACGAAGAGAAATTTACCATTGGCATCTTTATTTTGACGAAGATCCTGGTTGTTAAGTTTTTTATTGATTGGATGCATGATCATCGTTGGATTCATGTCATTGATCCAAAAATATTCTTTTTCATTATAACGAAGATCTTCAATTGCTTTAAGAGCTTCTTCTTTGGCGGATGCCTCGGTCATCTTTTGATCCTTGAAGTCTTTATAGAATTTATTAATTGTTCCCAGTGCGATTTCTACAGAATAACGAGTGATCTCCTGTTTTCCGTGAAAAACTTTTTCTTCAAAATTGGGGAGGATAAAAAACTGGACCAGAATAAAAACCGGTAAAAGTAAAATGGCCATTATGAAGAAAATGCGAAAACGGATACTTTTAGAATTAATCCAGTTAAGTGAAAACATATTGTCTCCCCGACAAGTAATGAAATGATGATGCTATTATCGGATAACTTTTTTTAATCTGGAGGGCATCTAAAAGGAAATTTCACATAAGCATTTTTGTTGGTATTGTAATCTTCTTTTATTCCACCAGTAATTCTTTAAAATTGCATGAAATCATTAGCTGGGAATAAAAAAGAAGAGCGCCAGATAGTGGTAATATCTTTTCTAATTATAACTTTTCGTGGTAAAAAAATCCGTACACATTACATCAAGGAATTTTGTGGGAAATTACAGAGTTGTCGTAATCGATTTTGAAACCACTGGTCTTTCTCCCAATTTGGGAGATCGCACCATCGAAGTAGGTGCCGTGCTTATAACTAACAATCAGATTACAGATCGTTTTCAAAGCCTAATGAACCCCGAAATGAAAATCTCGGGTTTCATCGAAGATTTTACAGGCATCAGCAATAAGATGCTGTCCTCTGCTCCCAGTATTAAAGAAGTCATGGCGAAGCTAAATAGTTTTATTGGTGAACACCAGTTGGTGGCCCATAATGCTTCTTTTGACTTACGATTTTTAGATGCTGAATTATCCAGATTAAAAATTAAGCGAAAAAACGAGTTTGCTTGCTCCTTACTTTCTTCCCGTCGAATTTACCCAGAAGCTCCCAATCATAAACTTGAAACCTTGGTGCGCTATAAAAAATTGAAAACCGATGGCGTTCATCACCGGGCGCTGGCCGATGCTGAGATGACTGCTCATCTGTGGATAGCTTTAATCGATGACATCAAAAAGGTGTATGGACTTAAAACTATTCCTTTTGAGTTAATGCAAAAACTAACCAAAACACCAAAAAATAAAGTCTCAGCAATGATCAGCTCTTATTCTTAGCTTCTTAAGCCCAGCTCAATCTATCGTTTTTCCCCGTTCCATCCATAATTATTATGTATTTGATTATTGTTTTTAGTGAGATTAGAAAGACCGCCTTGATTAAATTTTTCCTGGGAGGGAAAGTATGTTTAAAAAAATCACTGCTCTATTTCTAGTCATGTCGTTCACGCAAGTTCACGCAGTAACACCCATTCAGCAAACATTGTCTGTCGCTCAAGAGATGAACAGAGCATTTGATGAGTTGAATTATCGCATCAACGTTGAATGGGATCAAACCGATTCAAAATACATGAAAGAGGTTTACGATGCTTTCGGTAAGGAAATTGCGACTCTTCAAGCGCAAGGTCTAAGTGCCAAAGAATTAACTCAATACACTCTAGAAAAAATTAAAGACAAACAAACGAGAGAAGAAGTCAATGCTATCACAAAAAGCATTGCTGAAAATAAGATGAGTTCTGAAGAAGCTCGCGATTTTGCTATTTCAAAACTAAACAGCATGTATTCTCACGGTACGAGCTGGAGTGGAAGCAGAATGCACCTTCCACGCGTGGCCCTTATCCTAGGATTAATCGCGGTTATTTATTGCCTAACGAGAGCAAGTGGTGACAACGGATCTGATGGATCTAACGGAACGAATGGAACAAACGGAACAGATGGAACAAATGGGACAGATGGAGCTACAGGACCACAAGGCCCAGCAGGACCAGCGGGACCACAAGGCCCAGCAGGACCAAGTGGATCTGGCTGCCCAGAAGGATACTATTACAAAATCAATGGAAATAATGGAACTGCAATCTGCCACGTAATTGATGATAATTAATTTTTTAACTTAAGTGGGTTCCAGCAGACTTCGGTTTTGCTGGAACCTTTTTTTATTTCTTTTGGAGTAGTTTAAATCCTTTGAGCAACGAAACCATCTCTTGAGCCGCATTGGTTGGGTTCGGTTGAATCTCTACTTTTAATTTACAACTTCCCCCTCGAGGTCCTCGCCCGAAGATCTTATCTTTGCAAACTACAGCAGCATTACATGTTTTAAAATTACAGTTTAACTCGGCACCTGGATTCGTTTGGAAAACCAAGTCACCTCTATTGATGGCCTTGGTAATACCTTCGACACAAGCCGCGAATTTGTTTTTGTTTTTGTAAGTCGTGCATAGATAATCAAAGGCCACGGCTTTAAAATCTTCAATCGAAGAATTTTCATTGATTGCTTTAACCGAGGGAAATGAAAGAAGTGACTTGGCCATGGCCTTTTCACAGCGCCCATCACTGTTTTCGAAGTTACAGAAAAATTTGTAAAAATTTAGACCACCTTCATTAAACTGTCCCCAGTACGAAGCATAGTTGTATTGAGAAGGCTTCATTCTCCAGCAAAAACCTAAAACACAAGAAAGATCTTCGTTAAAACTCGCCGTGTTTATGGTGACATAATTTTCTTGAGTCCAGTCAGACTCTTTATACCAAAAATCGTCGGACTCAATTCTTTCAAAGAGAGTTCCGGTCAGCGATCCTGTCACTGGAATTTCTAAATATTTACTCAAATCAGGCGCAATTGAAAAACCACTATTACATCCGTTTAGGGTAGCATAGGCCCCTGGCAGGAAGTTACCCTTGAGAGCTCTTAACTTCTTCTCATAAGCGCTTGGTGTAAGGGCCGCGTTTTCTTTTCCCAGTTTTAGTGCCCAGGGAGAGGAGTGTCCATAATAATCGAGACTGGCAATTTTGCTAAATGCCTGCAGTTCTGAAATCAAAACTTCCGGAGTGAAAGAATCATTTATAAATTTGTAAACTGGAATGTTAAAATCATTAAAAACTTTATCGTCATCTGTCCCTCTGACTTCGGGACTTCCAATGATGACCACCTGGTCGTTTGGCCAAAGTTGTTTGTATTTTTCTGCACGCGCCACGCCTGATTGAAAAAACTGGTTTGAGTCTTCTTTAACCGCTGAACCAATCACGATGATATGAGTGATCTTTTCAGCATCCAATACTGAGTCCTTATAAAGACCAAGTCTGGTTTCACCCCGATAAAATGCCGCTTCTGTGGTTACGGCCAGAAGTGCGATGCTTAAAATTACTAATAGTTTCATTGTTTATCCTCAGTCTTTCTATTTGGGACCAGATGTCTCAAAGAAGAAAAATGACGTCAACGAGTAGGGTAATTTGTACACGCTTAAAATCTGGGGTGAGGGTATTTAGGGTTGTTGGGAGAGGAAGGAAGAGGGCCTCAACAGACTTTAAGTCTGCTGAGGCGAATTTAACTAGTACACTACGCAACATTCATTAGAAGATAAGAAATCGTAACATTCATTACCTGGGTACCCATTATGAGATTCCCCAAATCCGTATGTTGGGTATTGTTCATAGCAGTGATCATTATCTCTTGGTCGTTCAGAGTGATGATCTCTATCTTTTTTCTTAGCACAGATAAGGATAAGGATAATCACACCTACGATAACTGCAGCATGAATTCCAACTCTGCTTCCTGACCAGCTAGCTCCATGTGAGTAAGTGCTGCTTAGTTTTGAAACGATGAAAGAGCGGGCCTCTTCGTTCGACATTTCTGTTTCAGCAATTACTTTTGCCAATTCATTGATGTCGTTTTGAATTTGCTTATCTTTGATTTTGTCAGTGGTATAAGCAATCAAGTCTTTATTCGAAACACCAGCAGCTTGTAAGCCGGCAATTTCTTTTTCAAAGTCAGAAATGGTAGCATCAAAGAATTGTGAATCCTTTTGGTTCCATTCAACATTCAGTTTGTAGTTGAGAGAATCAAATGTTTTGTTGAGTTCTGATGCTTGCTGCAGAGGCGTGATGGCATAAACGTTTGTGAATGCCGTGAGTAGAAGTAGAGCTGTGAATTTTTTAAACATAAAACCTCCATTTAAAATTTATAACCGCGATGAAATTTGTAAGCTCAAATATATTTGGGGGCAATTGTTTTATAGATACATTATTTGGATCAAATTCATTAAAAGGCCGTTGCTTGCCGCTTAATGCTTTCTTAAAATAAGAGGTTAGCTAGATATTCTTTATTTATCCTCAGGGGTCTTTTAACATTCCTTAAGGTCTTGTATTTGTTACATGGGGGCTTTTGCACGCAAAGATTATACGATAAATAGTGTTTATGAAAACAATAACATTTATTACATTTGCGGCCACATTATCTTTTAACCTTTTTGCCCAGGAGGTTCCTCGTTCGGAGCTAATTGTATCTCCTTATCGGAATATCAGAGAGGGCAAATCTCAATTGATTAATTCATCAAAAGAGACAGAAATAGCAAGACTTTATAATAAAGACACTAAGTCGATTAAAGTTTTGAGAAACATTATTTCTGACAAATCGATTAATCGTTGTGCCACCAAGGTGGTTGCGGCGATTAAAAACAATTTAGATCTTTCACAACGTGAAGAGGTTGAGCTTGCGATCTTGGGATTGAGACAAGATGATTCAATTGATGATATCTCGGCCAATATCCTGATCGATGCTACCAACTTAAATGTTTTAACTAATCCACTTGCCAATAACGACTTAACCCGTGATGAGGAAGATAAGGCCCTCGAGATTTTCAAGACTAAGGCAAAAGATATTAAGAACAAAGCATTGTGTATTGAAGACGTGTACAGAGATTTAGTGGCCAAGTTGGCGAAAGAATCAACTAAGTCCCTTAAGAATTTAAAACACATTAATAAGATAGCATTAGATAACGATCTTGTTAATCATAATGATTTTAAGATGCTTGAACGATTGAGAGCAAAAAAAGTTTTTGAATGGCCAATGACCCTGTCGGAATATGGACAAACATTGGACAGTATTGCTCGAAGTTTCCCTGGTCGAATCAAAGAGTCGGGCGAACTGATTACAGATGTAAAATTTCGCGCCAAAAAATCTTTGCGACAATCTCTTTATGAAAAGTATAATGGAACTCAGGTTATCTTGCTTGCCAATATTGTAAAAAGCTTGAAGAAGAGATTAGATTCTCAAGATGTCACTATCAATATTAATTACGTGAGCCAGGAATCTGAAGTCATCACTCTTTCTCCTATGGAAAAATTTAGATTTATCCTTAAATTATTGCGAAAAGAATTGGCGACAATTAATAATGGAACTTTGCTGGGAGGAAATCCCGCAAGTTATATGGATATTATTACTGCCAGCTACGAAGTTGGGTATATCACTGCCGATGAGATTAAGGCGTTGGCCTCATTGCAAGAAATTTGGAATCCAACTAAGACCACTAAAGAAAAAGTGATGTATTGGACAAAAACGTTTGGAGGAGTTGCTTCTGTCTTGTTGCCACCTCCCTTTGGTTTTGTCGCAGTCATGGCGATCATGATGATTGACCAACAAATTGCTGCGGCCCCAATTGATCATGATTCAGATTTTAATTTAATGTAATACAAAAATTTAGGGAAATATATGAAAACACTATTTGGGACAATCTTAATTTTGCTACAGTTCTCTGCCCTTAATGCGGCAGAAATAAAAAAGCGTGCTGTTGTACGAGACGACAACTTTAACGCAGAAATCGAAGAAGTCGTTTTGCCAAACTTGACCAGCGATAACTCTTACGAAGGAAAGTTTTTTAAAATTGTGAAGGGAAAAGACAATAGCGCCATTCGTTTTGATGAATCGGAAGATCTTCAGTTAAAAGCGGCGACAACTTATTATCACCTTAATAAGGCCAGAAAATTTTTTACTGACGTGGTAAAGTCAAAATACGTCCAAGACCTTCCGCAGATTATTATTAGAATTGATTTAATCAATGTCTTCAACGAAGTTGGTCACTTTGCCCACGATAATCTTGACCCTCAGTTTAATAATGCTTTAACCGTGCCGGCAGGTAATGGCTACGAGCCAAGAAATATTAAACCTTGGGGAATGGAAGTTTGGTTCAGACCCTCAAAAGAAATTAACATAAAAGATTTTAAGGGTTCAGTGGAGCAGGCGAGCGTTAAAGCGGCGCTGGAAGGTTTTCGAAATCAAACCCACATGGTTAATCTTCAGAGTTTTATCACGTCACTTCTGCAGGGAGCTGCAGTTGGCGCAACAAATATAAGGCTGGTAGAAAGCAGTATTATGATCGAGGCCATCTATCAGACGTCTGATATCGCCGCCGCTATGTTTTCTAGAAAAATATATCGCCTGGACTCAGCTCTGGTTCCTGAGATTATATATCACGAGTTCTCACATGTTGCCTTAAGTAATCACCTGGAGCTTACCCATTCAACTCCGGTGAATGAAGGACTGGCCGATTTTTTTGCTGGAAAAATTGCCAACAGTAAAAAATTAGCGACCAAAATTAAAGAATACAACCTTTTCAATGGTAAAAAGGTAAAGAAAAAGCAGCAATACCAAATGGCCTTTGAACGCGGCGAATACGCCAATACGGACTTTGTTTTTGGCCTCTTGTGGAATGTAGGGCAAACAGTGGGAGCTGATATTGAAAATGATTTTGTCTATCGTTTAACAGGGCTTTTGAATACTAACGTTTCCATTCGTGATGATTTGATCAACGCGACTTTAGAGACTTGTAAATCGGCCTGTGCTTCTCCCATGAATGATCGAATTAAGCTCTACCGGCTTTATCATTCTAAAAATCTCTAGAATAGGCGACAGTAATACACAGGTAAAGTTTAAGTAAATTTCAACTACCCCAAGGCCCCAATTAGTGAGAAAATAAGCATGGTTTAAATGCATATTCCACTCATGAACGGGGCCTTTTAATGATCAAAACGCTAATCTCTCTTTTGACCCTCAATTTGACCTTCTCGCTTAGCTTGAATGCCACTGAGTCCTCCCCTTGGATTAATAATGGAGTCGTGGGAATTTGCCAGAAAGAGCTTTTGCTATTTGCTGCAACTTCGGGAATGGATAAAGAGAATTATCGCCAAAGTCTTGGTGATCGTTACGATGAAACCGTTTACAGAAGTCTTTCCGAAAAAATTGGAAGCTGGAGCGAGGTTCATTTGTATGAAAAGAAACTTCCTTTTATTTATAAAATTGACGACGAAAAAATGACAAAATTTTCATTTGATCAATCATGTGCTTTAAGCACCGAACAAGTAAAGTGGCCTCATCATTTAGAAAAAGCACTATCAATCGTCATGCCTGAAGACTGGAGAAATGACGATTTAAAACAACTTGTCGCTAAAAATAAAAAAGGCGTGATTTATAGTTGGTCTCCCAAATTTACTTATTCCGTATTGGTGCTTCCCCTGATGGAGAAACTTGCTCATGAGATGGGGTATGAGTTTACTGCAGTGGTGGATCCTCGCGCCAGCAAAAAAGAAATTCTCGCCAGCTTAAAATTGCTTCCCAAAGACAGTTTAAAAAAATATAGAATGATGGCCTCCGATAAAAAGTTTAACCGCAATGTATCGATTGATCTCTTCATGCGTTCGGCCTTCAATCATTATCCTATTACCTTCGTTTACAATAACAATAAAATTCATCCTCGTTTTGTAACCGGGGTAATGACCGATAATGGTTTCAAAGAACTTGTAAAAACCTACGCCATGGAGCTTTAGTGCATACAATACTCTTATCATTACTACTTTTTCCTCTGGCCGCAGTTGGGCAAAGTAACAACTGTATTGCGGCCCACCAGTTTTTTCCTTTTGAAGGAAAGTGGGCAACTAAAAATGATAATGGTGATATCACTCTGGGGATGTATGCCCGTGTGAGTCCCGACGGTAAATATGTTCTCCGGTCATTTTCAGGCGCCAAGCTGACTCAGGTGACTTTAATGGAGCTGGTGCCTGGAGCTAAAAATAGTGTCAGGCCTTATGAGACTCCCTTGAAGAACGAAGCATTTCCGGTACAGGGATCATGGCGCTATATTGAAGATATAGGAGGCGAGCACTACAAAGTGAGTGATCTCTTAAAGTTTCAAAAGAAGGCCAAAAAACAATTTAAAGGCGGAATCAGCGGGTTTTATACGGTGGCCGCCGAACTTCCTGGTGGATCAGCAAAGTCTCACCGAATACGATCTCTCTCCTGGCCTAATGGTAATCCCGATAATATGGGAGTCGGGGTGTTGACCAATACGGTGATTACCGCTGGTCTTAATAGCGATGGGAGTGCAGATAAAATCGATAGCACTGGAATTAATTATATGTGCTCCAACCTTAAATCCAGTGATGGAAGTGTGATGAGCTTGCCGATGATTTCGCCGGATGGGGGAGAGTTTGCCTCTATGCCTCAAAATCCTAAAGGCAGTGAGCCTTCGATGCGCATTTATCGTTTTGGAGAAGATCATAAAAGTTGCCTGCCCGTCTTGGATTTGAAAGTCCTGGCGGCTAAAATTATTTTTTCAAGCGCTTCGCAAAATCAGGCCTTATTTTACTCGAGTGGAAGTTTAAGCAACAAGGGCAACGGAGTGCATTTTTATGACCGCGATGTAAAAAGAATGTTTACCCTGGATGATGCTGGTAAAAAAGTGCGAGCTGATTCCTATCCAGGCTTCACCAAAGATGGGCGAATTATCTATGGTGCCTATTGGGAAGAGTGTGGTGATAAGGGCTGCACGGAGCAGGCCGGTTATGTCGTCTCTGATCCCTTACAATCTGCCGATATTCTTGATTTCAAAAAAGATCATCCGGTTGAGGGCGCCAAGTTTAAAAGTTGTATTACAACTGAGGATGTGTTGAAGGTTGAAGAGGAGCAAAAAAAAACGTGGAGTTATAGCTTTTAATATTTTTCATGAGCGATAGTAAACTGTCCATCGCAACTTCCTTGCTCCCAACTGGCCTCCCGGGGACTATAGATAAAAACCAGCGAACCGCTTGTTTGTAATCTCATCTCCTCATCGGATGAGCCCTTTAAAAGATTGATCACGTGATCCACATATTTGGGACTCACCATCGGGCAGCCGCTGGAGAGCATGCGTACTTTTGATTTAGTCACAAGAAATTGTTTGTGAATCACAACATCGCGCTCGCAGGCGTTGTCATTAATTCCTTCCTCTAGTCCATGGATCACCAGGCTTCTTCCAAATTTAGGCCCTTCATGATCCTGACCCGCAATAAAAAAACCGCTGGAAGAGGCCATGGAATTGATCTCGTTGCTGTAATATTTTATTTCTTTGATTGAATTCTTTTGCTCGCCAAGTTTCAGATTAAAGAAGCCCGACTTATATCTGCCATGGGCGACAGCCATCTTGGAAATTTCACCGGTCTTGCGGTCAATTAAAAACATTCTTTGTTCATCACTATTGATCGTGTAGTCGATTATGGCAAAAACCCTGGTGGAATCAAGTCCGATCACCGGTTGGGCATAACAGCGATTAAAGAATTCCGGATTGCCCGGGGCCTTAAGCTGAAACTGGGTCATGCTGTGCTTTTCAAAAAAACATTTTACATGACTCATGGCCTTAGGGTTTTTTGAAAGCTGGTTGAAGCGCTGCTGGAGCTCTTCCCAGGAGAGGTAATCGGCCCAAGCTTGGCCATTAAGGAGTAAGGTGAAAAGAAAAAAAATTGATTTAGTCATAGGCCTGCTTATAACCAAATTAATTTGCTTTAAATAGATCAAATTTTTTATGGGTGCTCTAGCTTTTAATTATGGATGGGACAAAATCCGGCCAAGATGGATGACTCTTCGTTTCCAATTTCTAAAAAAAATGATTTAATTTCTTCGTTCATTAATTTTTAAATGAGAAGAAGTTTATATTATGCCTAATTCACTAAAAGCGCATTTACCCCTTTTATTGGTGCTGGGAAGTGTGACCGCCTTTGGGCCGCTTTCGATTGATATGTATCTTCCTGCCTTTCCAGAGATCTCCAAAGAGTTTAATGCTCCCATCTCTACGGTGGAATTAACTCTTGCCGTTTTTTTTATGGGACTCGCCGCTGGGCAGATGATCTATGGACCGCTGTCAGATCGTTTTGGCCGAAAAAAACCTTTATATGTCGGACTTATCATTTATATTATCTCTTCTTTTTTATGCGCCACTGCCACCAATATCAACTCGCTTATTGTCTATCGCTTTTTGCAATCACTGGGCTCGTGTGCCGGCATGGTTATTTCTCGCGCCATCGTTCGCGATATGTTTCCTCCCCAGGATTCGGCCAAAGTGTTTTCTACGCTTATGCTCATTATCGGAGCTGCCCCCATTCTCGCCCCGATGCTTGGAGGCCTGGTCACCCAATATCTTTCCTGGCACTGGCTTTTTTATATCCTGGTGTTTTTAAGTTCACTTTCTTTAATGGGAGTACACTTTTTTTTACCGGAAACAAGACCCAGCGATCACTCCTATAAATTTAAAAATGTTTTTAAAACATACGCCCATATTTTGAAGGATAAAAAGTTTGTAGGATACGCCCTGGCGGGTGGTTCGGCCCAGGCCGGAATGTTTGCCTATATTACCGGTTCACCTTTTGTTTTTATTCAATATTTTGGAATTCCCGCCAAGTATTATGGCCTGCTGTTTGGAGTGAATGCCTTTGCCCTGATCACATTTTCGCAAGTAAACGCCCGGGTGGTGCATAGGTACTCCCTGCAAAAAATATTAAAAGTCGTCTTTTCGATTGTGCTTCTACTGAGCTTCGCATTGATTATCGCTGGTCTGGTCGGAAATCATTTTCTCTTTGTCGCCGTCCCATTATTTTTCTTTATTGGAAGTATCGGAATGATTTCTCCTAATACCGTCGCGGCGGCACTTTCGGATCAAGGCAAAAACGCAGGTAGTGCTTCCGCTTTAATCGGAACATTGCAATTTACTCTGGCCGCTTTATCTTCGGCGGTGGTGAGTTCTTTTCACGCCTCGAATGCGATCGTCATGACTTCGGTCATGGGAGGATTTGGGATCATGTCGTTTCTGTTTTATTATTACATCGTGGTTAAGAAAGTTAATCAGTCACCTGGGGCCTGAGCATTAGGTGAGGAAAACGTTGACGAAGAAATCATCGAGTTGGGTCAAAATGCTCGGATGAAATTTCTTATTGAGCAGAGTGGAGTCGCCATGGGCGCTTTTGAGCTTTTGCCAGGCTTCCAGCACCGTGATTGGTTTTTCTCCGGGCTGAACCGTATTAAAATGATCAAAGCTGCTGAGGACAGAGACTAAAGCACACTCTAAAGGAAGATTCTCACCGCTAAGGGCGTGGGGAAAACCTGTTCCATCAAAATTTTCGTGGTGATGTAAAATAATATTTTCGATCAGAGGCCCGAAGGGCAGGAATTTATTTCGCAATATCTCAATGGAGAGCGTGACGTGCTTTTTATACTCTTCTAGTTCTAAGGGCGTGAGCTCTTTTTCGGGCTTTCTTATTAATTCCTGATTGATTTCAGAAAAACCAATGTTGTGAATCATCGCTGCAAAAGCAATTTCATTCACCGGTCCAAGTTTACAGTGTTTGGCAAAGATAATGGCATAAATCGCACAGTTGATACTGTGAGCGATAGCGCTCCAGCGAGGATAAGGCAGTTCCCGCAGGCAAGTGGCGAGATCGGGAAAACGCGAAATCAGTTTTTCTAGTTGGGCGGTGATCTCCATGCCTTTTGCATAAATGTCTTTTCCAGAATGAATCATGCCATCGGTTGATAGATCGAATAATTGAATCAGGAGTTGGCGGTATTGATTTCGAATCGATGACAGCCCTTCCGAAAATAGTAAAGATTCGTTAGTGCTTCGAAGCGCCGATAAAAAACTGCTGAGTTCAGACTCGCGCACATAAAGATGCCTGATATTGGAATTGGTTATTTTATCTTTTTTCTCCGCACTAAAAGCTTCTCCCGCTGGAAGAAAAACGAGATAACGATTACTCAAAGCAAGATGATAGTAGAGGTCGACTGAAAAGACGGTGCCCAGAGGAATGTCGCGGCCAAAAACGGTACGAAAGGTGCGCTTTCGCAACACTTCGATTAAGTAGACCATTCTATTGGTTAAGATTTTTTTGCGATCCATTGTCAGGACAGCCCCGCACTTTCGTGCAAAATCGCCATCTCGGGCCAGGAGTTTATTGAGTAAAACAATGATGGTGCAGCCCAGGTTTACTTGATTGGCATATTGGGAGAGTTCGATATAAGGAATTTCATCTTTCTCCTCATAATATTGTTCGTAATATTGACGGCTGGGATTGGTGGTCTTGGCATCGATAATAATAACTTGTATGGGAGTATCATGAAGTTTGGTCAGTGCTTCTTCGGCATTTTGAACGGTGATGAAATTTGTCTCTTCACCAAATGCAGGAGCAATGGCCCACTTGATTTCGGGGTCACCTGAGACTAAGAGAACATTTTGTCGCCATTGTGGTGCTTTCATAATTTGTTTTAAAAGGATAACATCTTTTGATTTATTTTAAATGAGATAAATTACCCAATTTCTTCCTTTTTTGAAAAATTTCCCTTTAATTAGTGATAGTTATCAGTTTTTCGTTTTCCACCTATTTTATTTAATGATTATATCGATAATAAACGAATATTAGCTAAAAAAAATGGGAAAAATCATGAAACGACCAACCCCTAATCATAATGAGATAACGTTAACTCTGGAAGAAATGTTTTTTTCGACCACTGATCAACGAGGGGTGCTGCTTGATGGAAATGATGTTTTTAGAAGAATCAGCAAGTATTCGCGGGAAGAACTTATCGGGGCCCCTCATAATATTATTCGCCATCCTGATATGCCCAAGATTGTTTTTAAAACTCTTTGGGATACGATCCTAGAGGGAAAACCGATCTGCGCCTATGTTAAAAATCTGGCAAAAGACGGATCATTTTATTGGGTCTTTGCCACCGTTATTCCGATCGGCGATCACTTTCTTTCAATTCGGATGAAATCGACCACCGCCTTAAAGCAGGTGGTGGAGGGGCTTTATAAAGAACTAATCACGATTGAAAAGGATTCGGGGATCGAGGCTTGCTCAAATGCTTTAGGCCGTAATCTGAACACGCTTGGATTTGCCGATTATAATGCTTTTGTCCTGGCCGCTCTTTCGGCCGAACTATCCGGACGCTACAAGCTGCAATCAACAAATGAAAATGTGATGAAGCAACATTATTTATCAGCGGTCAGAGATTCCTTTTTTAAAATATTTAACATCATTTTAAAATTATCTGACCACACTCAGTCTATTTCAGAAAAAATTGTTAAAATTAGAGAAATTTCTAAAAAGATTGAATTCTCGGCGCTAAACGCTACGATTGAAGCGGAAAGACTCGGCCATGAGGGGCGAGCGCTGGCGGTCATCGCTCAGCATATTTCGCTTGATGCCGCTGATGCAAAAAAAACAAATTCCACTATTAACTTGCTCGCCGTGACCATGTTGGAGATGTTTCGGGCCGGACAATTATCAGCTGCCCTCTCAACTCTTCAGATCGAAATGTTATTGTGTTTTATGGTTCAATGGAATGAAGATCAGGCATCAATGACTGAAGAGGGTTTTAAGAAAAATAGTGAAATGCTGTCTTCTTTAGTGGAGCAAAGTCTGGAAATGGCCAGGGAGATCGTTCTTACTTTGAGTCAGGACACTCATCGTCTTTCTTTAGAATTAGATTCGGTTTCTAAAATTTTACTGACCCTGGATTTTATTCAAAAAAATGGTTCGATCGAAGCCGCCAGACTTTCTGATGGCAGCGATTTTTCACAACTCTTCGCCTCTATTTTAGGGGTGCTTAAAGATTCTAAATTGATTTATTCAGAACTTTCCGATCTGGTTAATAAAATCATCAAAAAAGAAGTGACTGAGGCGATCAGAGAGTATGAAGTGATCACAACCCACTGGAGGGAGCGAGAACGCTCAGTCCTTCTGGCCTAAACTAAGCTCGACAATTTGGATAAAAAAGTAAAATATGATTGAATGAATATTAATTTTGTTATTTTATTAGCGGCATTGTTTTTCGCCGTTTCTGACAAGGTGATGGCCGCGAGCTCTCAAGTTTTGCGCTTTAGCGTCTCAACTAGCTGGGGCATGCCTTTTGGCCAATTTGAAAATGAAGAGATTACCGGTGGATTGATTTATGATCTTGCGCTGGCCATTAGTGACAAAAATAAGCTCCGACCGCAATTTGTTCTCTTGCCTCGCAATCGTATAGATACCGGAGCTCAGAATAATGAATTCGATATCCGCTGTTATGTTACCCCCGAATGGGTTGCTGATAAGAACTCTTATCTTTGGAGCGATCCGCTTTTTGAAATTTCAGACATTGTAATAGGGCATATCAATGTTCCTCCAATTAAAAAGTTAGCTGATCTAAATGGGAAAAAAATTGGAACAGTGTTGGGGTATATTTATCCTACACTTGAAAAAGATATTAAAAACGGAAGGATCGAGCGAGAGGATGCCGAAAACCAAAAAGCAGTTTTGCAAAAACTGGTCCATGCCCGCACGAGCTATGCAATCAGCAACGGCCTCAGTTATGTCTATTTTTTAAAGACCTCCGAGAACAGAGGTCAATTGTCCAAATGGCAAAAGAAAATTTCCAGCACTAACTTTCATTGTGCTATTTTAAAAAAATCTCACTTGAAGACTCGAGATTTAATCACATCGATTCGAGAACTTAAAATGAATGGTTCGATTGAGCGTATCCTGAGTAAATACCGCTAGCATTTTTTATCGAATTCAGATTCAATTTTTATTTCAACATCAGACCAGGTTTTTCCCTCGTGAAGCACTTTACAGGCTTCGTTAATTTTACTCAAATTTTCATTGAGCGCAAAGTCGAGAACATCAATCTTACCATTGGCCTCGAAAACATTATCTTTTAAGCTGGTTTGCATCTTAATTATTTTCTTGGTTTCAAATATTTTAAGTTCAACTTCAATTTCATTATTTTTAAAAGTGAGGACTTTTCCTGAGATGGAAAGGGGAATGTTATTAGAGGTAAAGAAAATTTCCTTTAGCTTTGTATCTCTTTCCGGGTTTGCCGAATTGAGTGAAAGTGCATCAACCGTGAAACTCGCATTTTTGACAAGATCTTTGACGGATTTTGATCCTGAAGTTTTGGCCGGGGTAATGCTAAATTTATCAAATCCAACTTTGACGCCTACTTTTTTTGGTGTTTTAAAGGCCACCCAGGAGATTTTAGATTTTTCCAAATTGACGTTATATTTACAGGCTCCGTAAGACAGAGAGCTGAAGGCCAAGCCCATAATTACGCTAACTGCAATATTCGACAACTTCATAGCTCCTCCATATTAATTCAGCAATCCCAAATTGATTTCAAAATTTTATATATTAGCTTTCATGCTCTATCCAAGACAAAAAAACTATCTGACTCATAAGAAAGGAGCATTTTTAATGATCGGAAAATCGATGGTAATAAAATAAAAGTGCGTTTTACAAAGAGGATATTATGAAACACCACTTTCTTATTCCGGAACGAAGCTACCAAAATTTAAATGAGTACCGACAAATGAAAGGCAATAGTTTGAAGTTAGCACGCACTTTAAACTCCAGCGAAATCATTGCGGAGCTTAAAGCTTCGGGCCTAAGAGGAAGGGGCGGGGCCGGCTTTTCGACGGGGGGAAAATGGGAAACTCTTTACAAAGACGAGAGCGAACAAAAATTTGTGGTAGTCAATGCTGCCGAAGGAGAACCAGGTACTTTCAAAGATCGATTCATCCTGCGAAAAAATCCTTTCGCCCTTATTGAAGGCGCACTGATCGCGGCCTATGTGCTTAAGACGACAGAAGTTTATATTGCGATTAAAAAAAGTTTTGTCCAGGAAAGAGAACGCTTAGAAAAAGCCTTGCGCGAATTTAAAGAACTCGATGAACTCCAGGACATTAATGTCCATTTGATCGCTGGTCCCGAAGATTATCTTTTTGGGGAAGAAAAAGCTCTGCTCAATGTCATCGAAGGTATCGGCCCCTTGCCCCGAGAGGCCCACAATCCTCCTTATGAAATTGGTCTTTTTGCGAGTCCTCACTCGCGCAATCCGGCACTGGTTAACAATGTCGAAACCTACGCCCGTGTTCCCGAAATTGTATTACGAGGTTCGGAAAGTTTTAGGGCCCTGGGCACAGAAGAAACGCCAGGCAGGATCATCTGTACTTTGTCGGGTGATATCTTGCTGCCAGGTGTTTATGAAATTGAAGCCGGTATCACTCTTCGCGAGTTGATCGAGCATTATGGACACGGTCCCAAAAAAGACAATGTTAAGGCCATCCTTTCCGGTATTTCCAACGGAGTCTTAACAGACCAACACCTAGACCGTCCAATCGGATACTCTTCACTCACCAGGGCGGGCAGCGGACTTGGTTCGGCCAGCTTTATGATCTATGACGAATCCCGCAGCATTCCCCATCTCACCCAGGCAGTAGCTAAATTTTTGTATCAAGAATCTTGCAATCAGTGCATACCTTGTAAAAGAGGTTTGGGGGTCGCTTCCAATGCCCTTGATCGCTTGATCTTAGAGGATTTTGATAAACAGTTATTGGAAGAAGTTTTTATGGGGGCCAAGAGTGCTCCCCAGGAAAATCGCTGTTATCTACCGGTAGAGGGCAGCATTCTGATTCCCAGTTTACTCAATCATTTTGCGGAAGAATTCAAACAAATAGCAAAAGAGAAATCAAGTTGGGCCAAAGATGAAATTTTGCCGAAGATTATAGATTTTATCGAAAGCGAAAATAAGTTCGTCCTCCAACAAAGCGAAGAGACGGAAGCAAAAATCGAAGATTGGCCTTCCTCTGAAAAAGTCTGGTAATTAAAAATCAATTTTTCTAGGAAAATGGCAAGTATATCCACCAGGATGTTTTATTAAATATTCCTGGTGGTCTTCTTCGCCTCGATAAAAATCCCCGGCCTTTTCAATCTTGGTGACGACAGGTGCATTCCACTTCTTGGATTTATCTACCCGCAACTTCACTTCTTCTGCGATTTTCTTTTGAGCATCATTCAAGTAAAAAATTTCTGAACGATATTGAGTCCCGATGTCATTGCCTTGCCGGTTGGAGGTTGTTGGATCATGAATTTTAAAAAAATAAAGCAGAATGTCCCGATAGCTTGTCTGTTTTGGATCAAAGAGAATTCTAACCGCTTCAGCGTGGCCGCTAGTCCCTTTTTTAACGTCCGAGTATTGGGCATTTTTAAGCTTGCCTCCGGTGTAGCCAACTTCCGAATAGATCACTCCTTTTTGCGAGCGATAGAGTTCCTGCACTCCCCAAAAACATCCACCGGCAATTAAAGCAATTTCCCAATTATTTTTTTTAGCAAAAGTTACTAGATATTTTCCATATCCTTTTTCTTTTAATTGATTGAGGGGAATAAATTTTAAGGCCGCAGAATTGATACAAAATC